>Ga0214923_10000010_pt1 | contig 271087 bp, 252 predicted proteins | sample LL1510_MetaG_FD_177993 | JGI IMG/M metagenome (GOLD analysis project Ga0214923, IMG submission 177993) | Freshwater microbial communities from Lake Lanier, Atlanta, Georgia, United States - LL-1510 | ecosystem: Environmental > Aquatic > Freshwater > Lake | place: USA: Georgia | collected... | reverse complement strand
TCGAAGTCTTCTTCTTCTGCTGAATCCAAGAAACCGGAAGTATCTTCTTCCTCGAAGTCTTCTTCTTCTGCTGAATCCAAGAAACCGGAAGTATCTTCTTCCTCGAAGTCTTCTTCTTCTGCTGAATCCAAGAAACCGGAAGTATCTTCTTCCTCGAAGTCTTCTTCTTCTGCTGAATCCAAGAAACCGGAAGTATCTTCTTCCTCAAAGTCTTCTTCTTCTGCTGAATCCAAGAAACCGGAAGCATCGAAGTCTTCTTCTTCGGCTGAATCCAAGAAACCGGAAGCATCGAAGTCTTCTTCTTCTGCTGAATCCAAGAAATCCAAGGCATCTTCCTCGAAGTCTTCTTCTGCATCCAAACCTAAAACTGAATCCCATGCGTCTTCCTCTAAGTCTACTGAATCCAAGAAATCAACTTCGTCAACGTCTTCTTCTAAAAAATCTTCAGCTTCTTCACACAGATCTTCTTCCAAGTCATCTAAATCAACCAATTCCTCCGCTTCCACTAAATACTATTCGCAAGAAACTCCAAAATTGGTTGTGAAACACACTGGAAATTACAGCATGGAGCATTATTCAAATGCCAGTCGCCATTGTGTAAACTCGTATTTGGCAGTTAGGTATGATGGTGCCGGAAATGTGTTTATCGGTGGTGCCGACACAAATCGTAAAATTCATACCAACCGTGCCGATTGCTTAGGCATTGCCCAAGGATGGAAAAAAATTATTTCATTCAAACCTGAATTTGGTAAAAAATTCTTCATTTCTGCCGGTACATACTACGACAGTCATAATGATTGCGGTGGTTCTGCGTATTGGGATGCGCATAAATCAAATCAGCATTTTTTCCAAAAATGCTCATGGCAACACATTTCCCAAGTCCCACTTATTACGGTTGAGGTTATTTTACAGAGAGAACGGGTGTCGCTTCAAAAAGAACAAAATATAAATCAATTATTGGGTCAATGGTACTTGGTTGGAACCACCCTTCAAGAAAAACGTCCATGTGTTATTGCCACCATTTATAAACACAGCACCCATTTGTTCTTCAAACGTTCCGTTAATATTGGCAATCAAGTTTATCAGGTCCGAGACCATCCAATTGAAAAAATGAATGCCAAAGAGCAAGTTTTTATGATGAACAAAAACGTGTATGGCTATAAAATGACCCGATATACTGTTGGCATCCGAGACTATGATTTTTTAACAATTTCAAATGTGCACGACAAATTAGAGCAATACGTATTTTCAGCAGAATTGTATAATAACCAAGAAATGATCGATGTATTAAAAGAAAATTATAAAAATATTCCGCAATTTGAACTTAAATGTTATAGAGATTAATTGATTACGTGCATGTTTATTAATACATTAAAAAAATTTGATTTATTATTATTTTTTTTTATGTATTAGCTCAAAGTAAGCAAAATCAGGATGCAAGGTTTTTATGGATATATCACTTCAAATAACAAGCTGACATGCCTGTGTAATTTGGCCTTGTCGCGTACCGGCCACAAAATTCCCAGCGGATGGGTTTTCGACAATGGAACTGTCATTAAAATGGGAAGTAGTGGCATTCAAATGATTCACCCCAAAAATGTGTCAAACTCGGGAAGATATGTCGGTCCGGAAAAGTTCAATGAAACATTTAAAGGAGTCTCGTTGAACATTCCACCAGGAATCTGCATTTATCTAGTGCGACATGGACATGCTGGACACAATGAACTCTCCGCCACATTGGAAGAAGCACATGATGCCCAAATTACCCAAACCGGAACGCAACAAGCAATTGACGCAAGCCAAGCCATTCTAGCCGACACGGTTGTTCAAGCAGCAGCCGAGGATGTACCCTTCTCTTTATACTGTTCACCCCTTTTGCGAACCATACAAACGGCAAAGCACCTTTGGAATCAACTTTCCCCCGTGCAACGGCCCAAAGGCGCCAAAGTATGCATTGAAGCACTTGAAAACACACGCCCATATGGCGGAATACACTATTGGGAGGAATCACATCCCCTTCGAAAAATCGCATGTGATCCTTTCCTTTCTTTGGAAGAATTGAGCGTGCTTGCACCCGGAAAATCTCCAGCCGAACTTGCTCGCATGCGTATTGAAAATCTGCCGAAAAATAATCCGTTGGATGATTGGGAAAATTGCATCAAACGCATCGATGATTTTGAACTGGACTGGAGCGATTACCTGGAAAAATTGCAACGAATGAAAGACGAAAAAAAATCATTCGGAGAAATTGCATCCGAAAGGCTCTTGCTTGATGTCGTACTTGAAAACGCTCGCGCGCACTTGTAATTTATATTGTTTGATTTGTTTGTTTTGTTTGTGTATGTAAAGAAGTAGTAAATGAAAAAAACTTTTTTATGTTTTGCGTATCAATTGAAAAAGATTTATAGAAATACAAAATATGCTAATAAACTAATTTCTTGCATTTTTTTAAATAAACACCCTGTTTTGTTTATACCTGGACCTTGGTAATTTAAAACGCCGTTTTACAATAATGACTTGAAACCAAGTTAATTATTATTATCAATTAGCTACACCCACCACACATTTGCGATCCCTTCCTGACACGATGGTTCAACGAAGATCAAGTTGAAGTCGAAGAGGCAAATAAATAAATAAAAACATATAAAATATTTTTATTAAATATAAACATTTTTTAGTTAAATGATATCAATTGAAAAAATTTGATTATATTATTTTTATTCAATTGATATCAGATTCAGAAGAAAGAAGCAATGTCAGGAATTGTCAAAAGTGATAGACGCAAAGAATTTGCCAAGTACAAGGACCTCAGCAAGTTTTTCAAATCATGCGCCAAGACGCCAGCAAAAGTCCCACAAGAAACAGCTGAACAGAAGGCCGAACGCGAGAAGAAACAAGCCCAATTAGCGGCAAAGAAACTTGCACATTACGGCGCCGCCGCCGCAGCAGCCCAACCCATGAAAGAGATTCCAACTGGATCGCCATACCAAGCAGCACTCGAAGCTTGGAAAAGCAGCGAAAACAAAGGAACGTTCGACCACTGGACATCCTCCTCCGACTAACGTGTGTTTTGTTTTGTCAATTCGTCAATTGTGTATTACATATAAATAAATTTACAATAACTCATTTTTTTTATAACTCATTTTTTTTATAACTAACCTTTTTACTTTTTATTCATACACAACAAGATGAAAAATTGATTTAAATAAATTAATACGACTATGATTATTCAAAAAAAGGATTAATAATGAATATAATATCATTTTCAAGATTTTATATTTGTTATTTACTATTTAACATCGCAGGTTGGATATATTTTGGATATTTACTTCGGTATACGAATTATATAACTTCTGAAAATTGCAATCCCTATACAAAAGAACTTACCAGTGTGATCAAAATATTAGTGGGTATTTCTATGAGTATAACTACCTTAAATATTCGTAATGCATCAAGTATTTTTAATAATGATGAACATGAACAAATGATTGCCGATTTATACTGTTATCTAATATCTACGGTTGCTTGTTTAACCGCATCCAGCATAAATGCTATAGTAATTTTTGGTCTTACTGCTGGAATGAACGATATTAAATGTTCTAATGATAATGCGGAATTTGGATTAAAATTAGCTGTTTATGGCGTCATATGGATCGTATTTATTGAGCTACTTATGATATTTTACCCAATAATGTTATTTCTGCGAAGTATTATAGTAAATGCACAATTGCACCTTCTGTGCAAATCGTGCTTTAACATTTGCAAAAAATATAACGAAAGACGAATTGGCCCCATACCATCATTGCCAATGTATAATACCAATCAAATATCAATACCTATGTACAATACCAATCCAATATCAATACCAAAACCAGTACTCAAAGAAGAAAATAAATTATTGTGTTCAATTTGTTATGATAGTTCCATCACATTATTATTAGAACCATGTAATCATATATGCATTTGTCAATTATGTTATCATTCGTTAATTAAGAACGAATGTCCCATATGTAAAACACCAATATCATCAACAAAAAAGATTTATTTTGCAAATTCGAATTTTTAAGTTCATCATGATGACAAATTATACCACTATATAATTTGGGGTTTTCTTCAGAAATACCAAACCAGGGGTGGAAGTTGTTGTTATTTTAGATCGCTCGATATATTCTACCGAAATTTTATTTAAATCTTTCGCTTTGGAATAAGCTTTAACCAATTCAGCAGTTCGTTTGATGCCATCTCTATCTACCTTGCTGTTATTTAAACAGGTTAAAATGCCATGCGGGCTCGGTTGATCTTTCAAATGAAACCAAATGCTATTTTGGCGACTGGTTTTTAACAATTTATCATTTTCCATTTGATTTCTACCAATTTCAATTTTGTAGTTAACATTAAATATTTCAGTATACATGATTTTCTTTATGACTTACTTCTATAATAGTTAGTTTGTTTTTGTTTTAAATTTAAAAAAAAATCAATTTTTATAATTTTGATTTTTTTAATGATATAAGTAAAAGAGGAAGCTCATTACAAAAGAATCCATCCAATTAAAATGGACAAATGTCGGTTTTCTATATCTATATGCGTCATAGTGCGTTTCATCAACCGTTATAAAAGTTCGCTTGTATTTCCAACCGTCCATTACTGAAACCGGATTTTTCAGAATGATTTCAAAAATACGTTTTATTTCAATAAAAATTGGGCTTCTATTTGAAATATTTAATCTTTGAACTTTTTCATCTTCAATCAGCTTGTCCAATTCGGAGAAGTTAATTTTTGCCTCATACTCAAAACTCAAATTTCCATTTTGGATTTGTATCGGATTCCTGTTTTGAGAAGACGGAAATTGAATATTTACTTTTTGTTCAGAAGGAATTTTTGGAAGAATGTCATACAACTTTTTACTGGCGAGACCCAGTTGTGGTGCTTTCGTTAAAATTTCTTGCACAATTAAATCGAATGGAAGCGTGTCCATAAGCATTTGTTTATTCTATCGGTTTTTGGTTGTATATTTCAATTTTTATTATCTAATAAACTAAAAATAATGCGTTAAATATATATTGTCAGTATGATTTCAAAAAAAACACAAAGGAGTGGAACTTTAAAACGCCGGTCCATTTGTCCAACCAAAAAACGTGTTGAAGATTGTAATTCCGATGAAATATGCCGTTGGAATCGCATAAAATCGAGATGCTATAAAAAATCTAAAAGACAACTAAAGAGTAATGTAAATACACTTTCGGGCAGGTATGTTCGATCGATATGTCCCACCAAAAAAAATTTCAAAGAATGTGATCTCGATGATTTATGCAGTTGGAACCGGGTAAAAGAAAAATGTTATAAAAAATTTGTACCTGGAAACATGTTAACATATATTATTCCAGGATTTTATCGAACTTTTAAAAATAGCACCGATTTAGAACGGTTTATAGACTTGCTTGATTATTATTATTTAATTTATTATGTGATTGACGAAGAACAAAACCAGATTTTAGTAGAGGACCAAATTTTGAATATAACTAATTTAACAATTATTCCGGAAAAGTATCGTTTAGATCGATTGCGAAAAATGCCAATTTTTTTTAAAGAACATGACATTACGTTTGAAATACGCCAACCAAATCAGATGCAAACCGATACTCCGCGTAGAGCGTATTATAAGAAATATAACCAAAAAAATCCAGTTTTATTACCGAATAAACAATTATTTCAAATAGCGTTTAACGACCCCGACCAATTCAAAAACTATACGCAAATAACATCCAACACATCGTTTGAATGTTTTATTCAAACTCTATTTTCATTAGGTTTACGCGACGTAAAAGAAGGCAAAAAAGATGTTGTTAAATTACAAAAAAACAAATTTAAAGGAGTTAAATTTGTGGAAGCCGCAAAATATTTTGAAACCAGTTTTGGATTACGTCCTGGACAAATACAATATAACCAAATTCCGTTTGAATCTGCCGGTCTTATGGACGATTTTTTTGAAAATTTGTTAGAAAATAATTGCGCTACAATTTTCAGTTTAATTTATAGAATGACTGATTCAACCATTTTTGGACACTTTATGATCGTTTATAAATTGAATGACGAATTATTTTTCTTTGATCCGCAATTAAACGTTCATTATGAAAACCTTTCACACGTACAATATACGTTTGAGGTTGAACGAGATCAGGAAATTTGGTTTTATGGTTATTTTGAAACGAATAATATAACGCAACCCATTGAATTGAAAAATAATTCATGTCCCATTAATTTTTATCGCGGTGGTTATAAATAACCAAAAACTATTTCAAAATATTTAAAATAAATAATTTTTAAAAAATATAATACGTCAATTACAAAAAAAAAATTGATTATTGTATTTATTTTTGTAGGAAGTAGCTATCGCAACACAATTACGACACGAACAATGGCTAAAGGAGGCAAAAGCAAAGGAGCAAAGAAAGTGTCTGGTGTTAAGTCAGCCATGTCGGTTGCAAAGAACCCAGCACAACGTGCTCACGTGAACCAAACATTCGGACTACCCGGACAAATTGCTAACAACGCAGGTGGATTTTCGTTCCCGCTCGGATTGCGCACGGAGTGCTTGCGCTACCTAATTCTCGGAGGCAAGGGATCTAACTCTAACTATTACCAGACATCAGGACAGGTTGATACGGCAATCTCAAGGGCATGGCTTGCCGCAATTTCAAAGGTCGACACTTTCAAGGATCTTCTCGGAGATCTGGTTTCCGTTTCAGTTGACGGTCGTGCGCCAAAGCAGGAGCCAACTATGATGGCGTTGGCTGCCTGCATTGTTTTCGCACCAGATGCAGAGTGCAAGAAATTGGCGTTTGACGCAATTTCCAAGGTTTGCCGCATTCCGACTCATCTGTTCATGCTGATTGAAAACGTGCGCGGACTCTCACAAGACAAGCCCGGCAATCCCGGCAAAGGAATGGGTGCTGGTTTTCGCAAGGCACTGACGCAGTGGTACGCTTCACGACATGGAGAGGAGCTGGCTGTTCTCCTAACAAAGTACAAGAACCGAGAGGGTTGGCGTCATGAGGACATCTTTCGTCTCATCCATTTGAACCCGGCTTCACTCAAAGACGATGGTGCACGACTGGTTTTCGAATTCTTCATTCTGGAGGACAAGCCCCAACGCAAAACCAGGGACGGCAAAGTTCTTCCAGCATCTACGGCGCGAACGGATTTTCTGCGTCGATTGGCTGCAATTCCCACGCCTCCCCATTCCGAGGATGAGAAGAAGCCAGCCGCCGTTGGAGGTGGGGGGGGTCTCTTGAGTTCCATCTCGAGCGCAATTGGGTCTGTTTTCGGCGGCGGTGCGACGGCTACGGCTGCTGTTTCGCCACCACCGCGTTCAATCCAGGTGTTGTTTGAAGTCGTTCATCCCGAAAGTCCTATGTCGGGAACGTTGAAGCTGATGGTTCAAGACACCGAACCGCTTCACAACGTCAGGCAGACTCTCAATGACATTGGAATCGGAACGAGTGTTGTGTTTCGCTACAACGGCTGTCTCATTTCTGCGACCAAGTCTTTGCGGGACATTTCGTATGACCCGACCAAAAAGATCTACTTGGGTGCCGGTGTTGAGCCATATGTTGCTCCCGAACCCAAACCGGTGATTGCCGAGCCCGTACCCGTACCCGTGCCCGCACAGCGAAAACCCCGCGAAGACCCACTGACGGCTGCAGCTCGCTTCCTGAAAGCGTGCATCGAAATCGCCAAAACCGGGGACACCAAAAATGCACGAGGCGCACTTGTCATCATGAAAGCCAATCCACGAATTCAGCGCGAACACATTCCTACCCAGCTGATGTCCAGTTCCGAAATTTGGGGGTCTTTGATTGAGGGCATGGGAATGACTGCACTCATTCGCAATCTCGGCAAGATCTCGAGCATTGGCATCATGCCACAATTCCGCCAGAAAGTGTGCGACATGCTCACCAACCAGGCAGAGATCACCAAAACCCGAATTCATCCCATCCAAGTGCTGATTGCTCTGAAAACGTACATGGCCGGCAAGGGCGATTTGGGCAAGCTCGTTTGGACAACTGACCGCATCGTTCTCGACACACTTTCAACCACGTTCAAAATGTCATTTGGCAATGTCGAGCGCACGGGAAAACGCATCATGCTTGCATTGGATGTGTCAGGCAGCATGGATTGTGCCACGGCGGGTGCTCCATCTGTGTCATGTCGTGAAGGCGCTACAGCAATGGCGATGGCTACATTGGCTGCTGAGGGTGAAGCAAACACGTCCATCTACGCCTTCACAACCGTCTTCAAAGACATGAACGGACGCATCAAGCCGAACATGACCGTCCAAGATGCGATTCGCGCAACACAAGACGTTTTCGGTGGAACCGATTGTGCACTCCCAATGCGCCATGCTTCGCAGTACAGCATCCCGATTGACTGCTTCATCGTCTACACTGACAGTGAGACCTACGCACCCACCAGGCATCCTCAGGTTGAGCTGGAAGAGTACCGCAAGAAGATGGGCATCAACGCGAAATTGATTGTGGTTGGAATGGTGTCAAACTGCCTGACCATTGCCGATCCAAGCGACAAGAACACGCTGAATCTTGCTGGGTTCGATTCGTCTCTGCCCCAGCTCATCTCCATGTTTCTCAAGGACGAAATCTGAAAAAAATGCAGGTAAGGCAAGGTAAGTAAACCTCAAAAAAACAAAAATAAAAAATGTGCGTATTACTAACACTTTTTTTATTTTTTTGTTAACAATGAAATATAATATCGTTTTAATATATAAAATGGCTTTTAAAACATCAAGAAGTAAAAGAAGGTCAAAACAAAGACGGTCTAGAAATCTTAACAAGAGAGGAGGTGGGGCTTATAATATGCTGTATATCGTATACGGTAGTGTGCATATTGATGGAAGTAAAAGACCGGAATTATGTGCAATTACGGTAGATAAACGAAGCGCTCGTTTAATTGCAGGTGATATTATACCCAATATGGTTAATAAGGAATTTATTAAAGATTTGACTTTCAATAATATTTTTGTTCAAAAGATTATCCCAGATAAACCAAACGGCACAGAACAAATCGAAATTTTAAAACCGGGTAGTGATGAAAAGAACCCATTGTTGACAAACGTGGAGGATCATACTCCACTTTATTATACACTTGATAAAAATGGGGTTGTTGAGTCTATTTATTTCAATGAGGAACTAGCTAGACAAAATCATCCAGATGATAAAATCGAAACTATAAAATTAAATCATATGAATTGGAAAAGTGTTCTTTTTATTTAAATTATTTTTTATAATTTTTTTATACATTTTTTTATAAATATATAAGCTATAAACGTCGTGTAAGTTCGTTAATTAATTCATTTGCGCGGTCCTCTTTCATAACTAAAATGGTATTCACCGCATCTAAATATGTTTTGGCATCTTTTTTGGTATTTTGAATTTGGGTTAACATATTTGCTACCAAATTAATTTCATCATCGGTCCACAAATTTTGAAATATGGAAATGTGTTGAGTGTCTTCTTCCTCGTGCACACTGTGAAATATGGCGTTGGACGAAGACACGCGATTGCTGCTGTTGTCCGGAATAAGCACATTGTTTATGATGCTCATATAAAGGTCCAGGCTGTGATTTACAACACTGCTGCTATTGTTATAACTGCTCTTTAATTTATCAATACCCAACACAGCGTTTTCAAATATTAATTTTATGGAAGGGTTGACCACGTCATAGCGTCGAACCGCTTTTAAAATAGGGTTCAGTAAATGATGCAGTTCATAACGCTTGTTGCCATACGCCCATCGCCAAAATCCCTGAAACACGGTGGGCTCCTGAAAATATATGCGATTGGCATCAATTGCTAATTTAGTTCCTGCCGATTTATAACCCAGGATGGCCAATTTTATCATGGTTGTAAGCGGATCCAATACCTGCCGGTCATTCAGCGGATAATTGCTGTTATATATACTAAAGGCATCATACACATTCTTTATAATTTCAATATGTCCAAACATTCGGATAATCTAATTCTTATTATATATATATAAAACAATCTTTATATCGGTAAAATTAACGATCGATTTTATTTTACATGATAAAAATGTGTAAAATAAAATGTATGTTTATTTTCGGCTTATAATCGCCGAAGCTACGCTTGCACCTCCTGATATTATTGCTGCTACAATGACCGGGGCAAGTTTTTCATCAGGCGCGGATGAGAATGAAAGTGTTGGATTCATATTTTGTATATAAATAGTTCACATAAAAAATATGCGGAAAAATGTTTTAAAGTTATTCTTTTCTTAAAATATAAAATGGTTTTTATATGCCCAAAATGTAATGAAAATCCTGGCAGTCATAGTTTTACGAAAATCAAGGAACAACCGGATGGAACAGCAGTGTTTTATACATGCCCTTCCAAGGCAAAATGCTTGGATGATAATGAGGGTATTATTGCCCATTACGACGGATTTTTGAATGAAAACGGAACCAATCCGTGGATATTGATATTTGATAGCCAGGGATTTAAGGTGGAGCATACGCTAAATATTAAGTTAACAATGGATTTAGTTAAATTAATTAATGATAAATACAGTGAAAATTTAAAAAAAATAATTATTATAAATCCCACATGGCACATCAATGCTACTATTAAAATGGTAATGCCATTTTTAAGTGAAAAGGTTCGCAGTTTAATTTGTAAATCGAAACACAAGAATGTTGAACTTACATTTTAATTTATGACTGCTGCTGCTGTTGTGATTGAAAATAATTAAGACGTTCGATTTCAATTGTGATCGTTTTTACACCCAAATGAACTCCAATATCTTCAACTAATTTTCGCACATAAAATCCGCTTGATACACTTACTTGAATTTCAAAAACGGCAATTTCCACTGCAGGGTCCCGCAATTTATGCCACTCATGCAAAATTTCTCGTTGATAAAATTCGTGTTTTAAACTAATGTTAGAAATTCGTTCGATTGCGATTTCTGCAACACGACTAAGTGGCATGTATTCTGCTCCATTCATTTTAAAATCGTATAATTTTCGTTCAAACGATGGGACATGCACGTCCTGTATTTTATTATTTTTTTTCCACCACCACAGAGGCTGTTTTAACCCTTCCCGGTTTTCCACGCGAAAACTGCTAAAATGAGGCAATTCCTGAACGTATCTTGTTTTCAAAGAGTGTAAAAATGAACTTATTTCAGGTTCAATTTTATAAATAATGTGTTCATCGGTTTGATCAAATTCAGGAAATCCTAAAAGGTCATGGCTGCTTGATTCCAATCCTAATCCCATTTTAAATCTGTAATTTTTATCTAACCCGGCATCGAATTGGGACAAGTGGCAGGCATTATCCAAGTAAATGCGCATGCATCCGCACGCCATGGGGTCTAATCTGCCATTGAATGTTGCTTTTTTGGCACTGGTTTTTTTGATAATCTCATCGATCACATCCTTGGGTGTCAATCCATAAGGTTTAAATATTTCAAACTGCTGCTGGTTTGGATAGTTTAAACTAAGATCTTCAATATAAATCATACACGCATGGGATAAACCAAAATAATAAAAAATGTATCAATTTTTATTATTGTTGGTTGCGGACTCACGAAAATATTACGTACGGTTGTTTTGCATATTGTATGTTGCTTTCAATTTGGTTGCTGGGAGTTTCGCTGCACAGTTCAACATTTCCTTGATCAGAAACGCATTTATTAACATGCGGATAATTATTTGTTGTTTGTAAATAATTAGAAGTTATGTTGGGTTCAGTATAAGTAAGATACCGGCTCAATCCATTCTTTGGAAAATATCCACTAGCAATTTTTCTTAAACGCGGGTTTAAATATTTCGTTTGTCGTTGTATATAAAAAAGCAGCCCCACGATGGTTGCAGTTATAAAAATAACAACATACATTTATACTTGTTTATTAGAAATTTGTTTTTTAATAACATTCCATTATTTTCTTTTTTTGAATTTTGTTTTTTAAAATACACATTTATAATATATGGTGAAAGTAGTAGGGTTTATAACCGTTCCCATCGTCGCAGGGAGTGATCAAAAATATACTGACCGTGGAAACAGCACGATATCAAGCAATCACATTTCATTTATCGAACCCTTGGAATGGACCGCAATTCCCTATCAATCTTCGCATGAAGAGCTTGATCGATTTCTGGATACCATTCATTTGTTCTATATACCCAGTGGAAATATAGGTGCTCACGAATCAGCAAAATATTTAGATAATGTTTTTTATTGTGTTAGAAAAATCAAGGAATTAAATCGTTCTGGAATCTATTTTCCCATTTGGAGCGTGTGTATGGGAATTCAATTATTACTTGCGGTTGAAAATAGAATTTATCATCACGGCGATTTTTTGAATCGATACGACAGTAGGGGTTTCAGAACAACCCTGCCTCAAGTAAATAATGGACGAATTACGAATTCGTTTACGCATGATGAAAAACTCATGCTGGAGACCACCGTTGATAAACTGCATAATCACGATTTTGGAATCTCTCCCAAAATGTTTGAATCAACTAACATTAAACATAATTATGTTATAATTCATATGAATGTTGACCGGAAAGGGAATCAATTTATAGGAACCGTTGAGCACAATAAATATCCCTTTTATGGATTTCAATGGCATCCCGAAGCCAGTCCCAATTGCCAGATGTTTTCTCGTTTCTTTGTTTCTGAAATCAATAAAACCCCAAATAAACCGATGCCAAAAGAATTAAACAAAGGAAAACTATATGACTGCAAATTGTACAGTTTCAACACCTATGAACACTGCTATTTTTTTAAATAATGAATTAAAAAATGAATCATTTTTTCAAAGCCGGGGTGGATAAATAAAAAATTGATTCATTTTATTTAAAAATTAACATAAATAAGTATATATAAGGAATGACCAGCAGTCCAACGATTGAAGATTATAACGAGTCAAAAGTGCAAAACGACAATATAACGAACAATGATGTGTACAAGGTTCATTTTAAATTGATAAACTCGAACAATGCAATGGCCAATGCGCTTCGTCGCATTTTATTGGGTGGATTACCTACTGTTGCTTTTGACGACACGTATTATGATAATAAAGACGAGAGTAATATGATTATTGACAAGAACGTGAGTGCTCTTCATAATGAATTTATCGCGCATCGCATCAGCTTGCTGCCAGTTTGCGGGTACAAGAATGATCGCCTTAAAATAGTGCTCGATTATGATTTTGAAAAGGCGCGGTTTGGATATGCATTTAAAAATGTCGATGCCGTGCCCGTCTTTCGATTGAAAATGAAAAATGATGAAGACACGCGTAAACTATTTGGAAACATAATTAATGTGGACAGCAGTATGATTAAAATTGAAACGGAACAGGGATTAGAATCCAGTGCAGAGTTTTTGCTTCCGGACTATATTACCGGTGATTTTTGCTTGCTTCATCGGCTGAAACCATTGAGCACGAACGAAGAAATACACGAGGCGGAAGAATTGGACATTTACCAGATGCGACCAACCATTGGGACAGCCCGTCAGCATGCCCGATACTGCCCCGTTGGAACCGTCAGCTATGAATTTGAAAAAGATGACATGTCAAACCAGGATTCCTATTTTTCAAAATATATTGCTAATCTTCAAAATCAGCGCCGCAATGATAATTTGCAGGAATACAACGAGCAAGATATTCAATTGTTTCGAGCGTCGTTCAATAACTTGGGCTCGGAACGTATTTATAAAAAGCAGACAGATGGGGATGCCGTTTCCGTGATTTTTAATGTTGAAAGTGTGGGGAATCAAGAAGCGCATCAACTGGTGTATGATGCACTCGAACTCATTCGGGTGAAGACCCTGGCCATACTGAATCATTTTGAATGGAATGACCAGAGTGGTTCTTACCGGTATTCCGATAAAAAAATACAGATTGCGCGAAATTCCGCATCAGGAAACACGGAAATTACGATCCATTACGAAGACCATACAATTGGAAATTTAATAAGCACTTATTTGAAAAAGTTGTTTATTACAAATAAACCCGCTAGCGGTCAGATGTTATCGTTTGCGTCATATAAGTTGCCTCATCCGCTTGAAGAAAAAATAGTTATAATTATCGGATTCAAGGACGGTGTCGATTTAAATGGCTTATTTAAGGAATATGATTTGAAACCGACGGTTAAACCAGATGTTCAAGCCGTCCAACTTCTTTTCATTGCGTGCAGCCATTATTTAAACGATTTGGAAAAAATAAAACATGATTGGTCTGAAAAATCGGGAATAAAGGAAGCCAGTTATGAATTAAACTCAGATAACGAATTGCTATTTTCAAGCAATCAAGATAGAAGTAATAAAATATAAACCCGTGGGTTTAAATTTAATTTTTTTATTTTCTTTTTAAAATATAGCTTGCCCATGAGTAGAAAACAAACCCTGTTTTATTCCAAAAAATGCCCACACTGCGCGGAAATTTTAAATAAAATACGCATGGCGCCCCAAACCTTTGGGTCAAGTTTTGATTATATTCTAATCGACGGTAATAGAAATCTTCCCAATTTTTTAAAGGAGGTTCCTACTTTAATTGTTCCCAGTCATCCACAGCCGCTGACGGGTGAAAGTGTTTTCATGTGGATTGATACCCAAATGCGAATGTTGGGTAATAAATCTGCGCCGGCAGGCGGCGATGCGAGTTCATCCGCACAGAAAAAAGAAGGCGCGATTGCAAATACTATGGATGGGCTTTCTTTTTATAATCCATTAGAAATGTCCGGTTTTGGGGATAATTATTTCAGCCTTGAAAATGATAACGGAGGGCAGGACCATTGCTTTGTTTTTATTGATGAAAAAGGCAACAAACAGGTGCAGTGTAGCCCCCAGCAAACATCGGGTCAAGTTAATTTTCAAGCCTACAACGCAAACCAATTCAGTTCACAACAATCTCGGCCTCAGCAACAGCAAGTTCCCGATTGGTTAAAACCGCAAAATGTGGGCCGAAACAACGAGCAACAACCGAAAAATAATCAGATGGCGTCAAGCAACAGTATGACAATGAGCCAACAGAATAATATTCGGCTGCAGCAGGAGGCACGCGGTTTACCCCCCATGATGAATTTTCAGGATCCTCAGCGGGCGGGAATGAACGAAAATAATAAGCTTACCGACACCGATTATGAACGATACATGTCCAATCGCGAGAGTGATTCGCGAATTTCTGCTGCTCCCCAGCGAATCTAAAAATATTGTAATATTATATATGGATAAAACTTGTCCAATTGGATTTTTTTGTTTTGACACGCAAACAGCGGGTTTAATAATAGCAATTAGCGTCTTATTTATTGGATTCCATGCCTACTATAAAAAAAACAGTATTGATGCCCTCACTGAAATAAAAAAGGAGAAGTATGAAAGATTGGAAACACGGATTAATCAATTGGAACAGGAAAATAAAGAGGTTGTGGTGCTGAATCCAACGGTGGATTCCATGCTTGTAAATAAGGATTACGAACGCATCGCAAATCCGTTGTTGGCACCGGAGCGGTCCTATAATTCTACCTACCGGGTTCCCATCAATATTCCAACCCGCGGTTTTTCAGAGACGTATCAGCAGGTTGGTGCTATCAATTCGGGCGAGAAAATTTTGCCGTTGTATGGTCGACCCAAATGGCCGGGCGCATCCAAATGGAATTATTATACCAGCACGGACAGCTTTCAATCGGTGAAGTTGCCGGTTAAATTCAAGAGTCGCGATTGCCAGGATGAAATCGGCTGTGATGAAGTGTATGACGGTGATTCGGTAGCCATACCGCAATATGGGCAAGAGCGTGAATTTAAAGCAAATATTTATCGGTTGGATAAACCGTATTATCTGCCATTTTTGTAAAAATAAACACAATATTACAACACTACAATAATATTATGTTTATATGATATAATCGCGGATGATCGTATCCACTCGGAGTCAATTGATCGAAAAAATTAGAAAGAATATTTTGCATGCATCAAATTGGACTGAATTAGAAGAGGTTTTGGTACAATTAGAAGTCGCACCCTTTTGCGCGCTTCAAACGTGCTATGATCTGCAGCATGTGGTGTTCCATATTTTGAACGGGAATCAGCGGGCCGAAGTGCTACGACACATTGCATCGTTCCCCGCGCTTCCCCGGCGCGTTCATATCATGACAACGTTGGAATTTATACAAAATATGTCCCCCCGACAAAAGCTGCTTTTTGGTTTAGAAGAGACCGGGTTCATTACCATATTCAGTCCAGACACTGAACAAAACGAATACATGAATCGAAATCGGGCTAAACCGCTCATCAATTCCATGATAAGCAATCTTCCGGAAGAAGGCGCAGCGGGTCCAATGAACAATTTAAAAATGGTGCTATCGAATCAAACCGCAACCCGCGTGGCTACCAAATATGTTAACACTATCGTAAATTATCTTAGGTTGTTTCCTCATTACGAAGCCGTATGGGTGGATACGTTGAATCCCGTATCAATCATCATTTCAAATAAAATGCACGAACAAAAACAACAAGATCCCGGATTTCGTTGGGGTGGTGCCATTTTGATGGGCAATCCCAGCCGAAAATTAAAATCAGATTTACGACCATTGAATCTAAAATATTTTTCCACCCAAACAAAATTATTGGAACATTTGGCGGATTCCGTTGCCTAATTTTTTTTCTTTCTGCTTATTCGCCGAAGTCCATAATCGCGACGGGTTTCGCGCTGTTTCATAACGTAATCAAGTAGCTCTTCCGCATTTTGCGTGGCCTTTATCATATTGGTGGTTTTTTCGCTGAAATAATTCACGAATGCGTTTCTTAAAAAGGCGACATTTAATGGACTGTGCGTCTCCTTTTCAACACATTGGAGCAACCCATCGGGTAAACTAACCTCCATATTTTTTATATTGTGCGTTTTAATCATGTATAGAATGTTTTCTTCTAACGTTTTTTTTTGCGATCGATACTCCGACAATCTAGCATTCTCTTGTTTTATGTAGTTATCAACACTTACATATTTTTTAATGTTTTCCTTTAAATCATTCTCGATTTGAGACATTTGTATATTTTTTAAAAAAATTAAACAAATATAAAAATAACGCGTCATAAATAAATATGTTAAAATAAATTTTAGCTGTCGCCGGATCGGACACATGTCGTCTTGGGCCAAAATTGTTGCCGAAAAAAAAGTAGAAGAAAAACCAATTGAAAATTCAAAACCAATCGAATTCATGGATGATATTGATTACGAATTGCTAGATATTCAAAACCAATTGCACCCTAAAATATTTGAAACATACGCCTGTTTGGTTGATGCAACGAAAAATGGCATGAATGCATTTTTATTTTGTAAACATGAAGACCCCATGGCCGTTCGTGATTTTTTTTATATGGTTTATAAAAACGTGGATTACAGCTTGTATGGGCGCGCTGATAGCAACGACAACGTTGATGCTGAAAGCGACTTATCGGAAGAATACCCATGGGAAAACGCGCGAAATCGGTTTGCGTATTGTTAATTCTTACCGCCGCCGATTTTGAAAAAAAATAAATATAATAATTTCAAAATAATTATATTTTCATATTTATTTTGATATTTTTTAAAACAGATTATACATTTATCATTGTATCTTTTGCCAGATCCAATTTGGTTTGTGTCGTTTAGAAGATGTTATCCTGGAAATGATACCTTTGTATTGCGCATCCGCTGCATGGTGGGCAAGCATGTAATTTCCAATATAATCGTATCGCACGCTTTGAAATACAATAAACCCGCCAACTTTAAGCCGATTCCATAATTCCTCCAGCGATTTATACAAAAATTGCGCTAACCAAGTTTGTTCATCACGAAACATATTGATGGATTGATTTTTATCGTCTTCGTTGTATATTTCCATTCCCCACATGGGAGGACTGAAGAAGATGACGTCGGACCACTGTTCTGGTATGGCTAAAAATTCAGGAGCGCCGGGCAACCCGTCTTGAATTACTTTTTGTTTGCTCTGGGATCCAAGCATTTCGATCATTTTGTTCAAACCCGGAACAACCAAGGGATTGGGCTCAACCCCCGTATATTTTGCATTCAGCATGATCGCTGCCATCAACCGACTGCCGAATCCAGCAGCGCCGTCTAATATGTTGAGCGAATTAAGAGCAACGTCGGGAAACAATAACCGAATTAAAATGATGTACACAAACACGTTTTCAGCGCTGGAGATATACACCCGCTTCTCAACGCCGTCAATTACGGAAGACTTCATTTTGCCAACTTGGTTGACAATCAATTTATGCAAATTGGTGGGATCAATATTCAATTTAAGGATGGAAACTGCATTCGAAACCAGGGTTCCGCGGTTAAAATGTTCCTCAAGCGATGGTTCAGTCGCGCTAAGTCGCACTTTATTTTTTGCGCTCTCGGTAAAATAATCGACCAACAAATAGTCATCATCTAACAAATCGGGGTTTTGTGATTCGATTGAGACGTATTTACCATTAAACTTAATATCGGGTTTACGGTCTTTTATAAAACGCCCCAATTCGGCTTTTTCACGACTTAAATCATACACGGCATCATTTACATATCCCAACTCTTGCAGGCGTTGTAGTGGGCTGCTAACCATTAGATCTCTTAACGCATTAAATATCGATCGCATGTCCTGTGCAGATAACCACGTATTAACATACGGGAACCCCTTTTCTATAATTACCTTAACCATTTCGGTGGCTAGGGCTTCCCTTTTCGCAGCAGCAGAAGTTTTGGCGACAGCGGGCGCAACGGATTTTTGAGACGGTTCAGCAGCAGCAGCTTTCGGTTTGCCAAAAACGGTAGCATATTCCTGATACACACTTGGATATAGACGCTGCAAACTGGTTTCCATTGCCGACATCAAGGCCTTGTTTTCTCTTTCATCTTTATAAAAGGCCCACATGGGAAATATTTTTCCACTTGCACCCTGTGTTCCCATGACTCCATCAAACCGCGCTCCAGGGCAGTTGCTCAATACAAACAGCACCATCGGTTCTACAATGCGGTTCTTAGCATAATCGGTAATGTGGATAACCATGTTTCCGCCGACCATCAAATTATCCCAAGCTTTCTTTAAACTGCGGAATAAGAACGAAACCATCCACTGTTCAAATTGTTTGAATTGCGTAATTGATTGCTGAGCGGCTGTTTCCGCATTGGTATCATACACCTCCAAATCAAAATACGGTGGGCTGGTAAATATCAAATCAAACATTTCCTGACCCAAATCAGCGTCTTGAAATGGCGCGTACCGTACACTAAAACGTTCGCGGTCAGCCTTAAATTCAGTCAATATTTCGGAATGGCCTGCCATTAATTTTTTGTTGGGGTCATACGCTAAATAGCGCTGGGCTTGATATCCAATTGCCGCAATCAATCGATCACCCCAACCAGCACTAATATCCAATATACGGGTGGCTTTAAAATATTTGTAAACACTGACAGCAAGGGATATTTTAAAATTGGTTGCTTCCAGACCCTTTTTCCACAGGAGTTCTCTCATTTCAAAGCTATCAATGCGACCGGTTTGAGCCAGGCATTCACGCACCAACTCAGTCCGATGTGTTTGAAAATATTGTTCGGGGGATTGCGGTTTATCATGGCGCTTGGCTTGGATACGGGCGTATTCCGTAAACAAATCCGTTAATCGGTCGACATTATTGTAATCATCCGGTTCTTGCACAAAAACGCAGGGTTTGCCGCGATAATTATCCCGTTGTATGGCAGAGTCAGACCAGCGGTACTTTGGCATTTCCAACGTTTCGGAAATGAGCGGCTGATACTGGACCACATTTCTGAACAGACTTTGTGGATTTTTTACAAAATATCGCAGCAACGGATAGTCAATGGAAGAGTTAACAACGGCTTGAACCAATAATTCGGTATCCATACCTCCCGCAATCGCATCTTTGGGAATGGAAATGGTGTTTCCTTCGTTTGACAAATACGGACCCAAATCAATTTCAGATGATAATACAACTTCAGCCGCCGCCGCACCAGGTTTACGGGTACGTTTTTGACTGCACCGCCCGGTAGATCCGAGCACGCATTCTTCAGGGTATTGCTTACACTCTTCCGGTGTCAGGGATTTACAGTCCTTCTTTGCAGTTGTTGATTTTTGTTCTTTAACTTTGTCTGCGACGGCGGCAGTGGGGGCAACCGCCACTTCTGATAATTTAGCAGTTATTATTTGAAATTCATCGGTGGTTAGCTCTTGATTCATGTCTCGCAAAACATTTCTGAGCGCGGTCCAATTCCTGGTTTTCAACACATTTTTCAAAGGATCGACTGCTTTATTCTGTTCGATAAATGCAATCACTGAATTAATCTTGTTTTCATCATTATCCAATTTTCGAAACAGAAAATACCGGTTAAAGAAACTCAGCGTTTTTTCAATTTCCGATAACGTTTGCTCATCTGGATTAATGCGAGAAAACACATTTTGAAACAAATCCGTTTCAACCGGTACAATGTTCAATTTACCTAATTTTTCAACCAAATATTCATAACTAACCAGATACTCCGTAATCGATTGATTGATGGATGCTACGTACACTTCAATCGGAAGCCCAATGCTGGACGCATCAGCAGGTAAATTAGGGCCAATATTATCATACCTTTTTTTTATCTTGAAAATAATTTTGCCATCTTGTTCACCTTCAATACTCTTGCCTTTTTTCAACTCCAGCAGTTTTTCATACACAATGCTTCCATCAAAACATGTTCCCATAAAAATACCACCCGGACGCAAATTTTCGGAAACATTTCTCAAAAAGCCATCCAATTTGCTTTCGGTTTCAAACAAATAGTGGAGTGCAAACTGAATGCTGATGATATCAAACTGGCGTCTATTATAGAGTTTATTCCATAAATCTTGTTGCAACTCCAGGGTTGGGGGTTTTACTGCCAGACCATCCCGTATGTTCTCACTAATATCACCATAAAGGAAACTAACATTATCCAAATGGATTTTACCAAAAATGTCTTTGTTTTTCATTACAAAATCGGAATAACGCTTACAAGCACCATCTTTGGGATCAAATATATTATTGTAATTTAAATCGATTGCAACGACATTGGACAGCTTATATTTGTTCCATTTGAACATATCTCCCCCTTTCCCGCATGCCATTTCAAGCAAATGGAAATCTTTAGTTTGTCCTGCATCTTTCAAAAAGTCGTGTGCTTTTTTGTACTGATGAAGGTCTTTGATATGCGCGTTATGAAAGACCTGGAGCTGAATAGTCATCGATTTATCACGACCAATTGTCGAATCACGGTTGTAATATTGCGATTCCGTAATTTTGGGAATGCCCTGACCAGTAGTAATCATTTTTTCGGTAATTGGATAGTGCATTGAAGTCCAAATTGAATTCGCTACTTCAAAATCATTCCCAAACGTCAGGCCCTTTTTGTAGGATTCGGTTCGATCCGTGCGTGTGCGCAACGGGTACCACAATTCAGCTCGTTCATCATCGGTTGTGGCCATTTGATACCTATCTATGTCAAACCCAAATTCCACAATGGTTTGATCCAATATTCGGCAATTATCTTTTTCACCAACGATATTTTCATTCTTGTCCAGAAAAATATGCGCAATGTATGCGTTGGGACTGCTGGGATTGGTGGGTGTAAATTTGGTGGGTCCATAATTCGATTGGCGCTCATCCGATTTGATGCACGGATTCACACCACCCCTTAACCCACAATACAAATGCAGGGTCTTGTAGGGTTTAAATTCAAAGAGCTCTCCATTTTTAACGGTTTTATACCTAATTTTGTCCCGAGTAAGAAAAACCTGTTTGCCTTTGTCGACTTCAATCTGTTCGCTTTCAATTCGAACCAGAAAGTCAATCGAATTGTCTTCTGCCGGTTTCCATTTTAAATTATAAATCCAGCGCGTTGCCATTTTACTGGACCATGTAATGTCAGACGGATTGAAGCCCACCGGAGCAACGGCTGGTGTGTAAATAACTCCATCTAAATCGTACGGAAATGTGTGTTTTTTATCCCAAATCGATTTGGTTTGAGAAAGCATATTTCCCGACAAAAACTCTTTCACCCGAATATTTACATTCAGCTCTTCCGCACTGAAAAACCATTCCGCAATTTGATTGGCCAAACCGATTCTGGACATTTGATCACGATTGTCGGAAACTAACGGCAGCAGTCTTGCATCCTGATTTTGAAAAATGTATAAATCAAAACAAAACAAGTACGGAGTATCAAGCTCATCCTCTTTTTCAGTTTGATCCGCAAGTTTACGTTTATTAATAAATTCACCAACCAATACGGACCCCTTGATCTTGTCCCAGTTTGCAATATTTTCAGCAAAAATTGGAAAAACATTTAAATTCGAATCAATCAAATATATTTTGGGTTCTTGGGTATTCATACAGTATAAAACCATCGTTTCACCGTCAGCTTTATCCGTGACCGTGTATTCTATATGACCTTGCAGTATGTTCGGAGTTCTAACACTAATTTCATTCAAATTCGACATAATAATGCTCACCACCTTGGGAACAAATAGTTTGTCATTGCTTTCGCATTTTAACGATGACAATTCCCGGTGTTTTTTTTGAAGAGCAGCATACAATTCATTCTTCGTAAAGTTTGATTTAGTAATTCCTTCAATTCGCGCTTCGAAATTATTTTGAATATTGTATTTTGGTGATAAATCCGCGCCCAACGGTGTAATAAACGGGTGGTCTCTTGGTGGTAATGGAATGCGCGTTCCATTCGCATATTGCTCAATTTCAATAAGTTGTCTTTCCACGGATTGAATCATTATTTGTTTCATCATACGACAATAACTTTCTCTTACCTGATCCTGTAGGGAATTGGAAACGGAACGACTGGTTTTACTAAAAAGTTTATTCAGTACCAAATCCGTCTGCTTGACGATTTGATTGCCTTGATCCGTTATGGGAGCCTCACCAACGTACTCAATTTCAACTTCATACATTTCAGACTCGTTTAAAACGTTGCTTTCCTTAAAACTTTTAGTAAGCATCATCATGTCTGTTCTTCGGTCGGCTCTTCCGACCTCCTTTTTGCTTGTTTTAATCATGGTTAAATCGATTCGGTAATTACCGTCGTCCGTTGTAAAACTAACACGCTTTTTAAAACGAAATGTTTTCGATACATTTTCATACCCATTTTTTTTAAACAATCTCTTTAAACTATCATGCGATGTTCGTGCATTTTGCGAAATGAACTCTCTGTTATCGGACGGCATTTCTTCTATTTTTAAATTAATTCGGAAATTCAAATCGCTGACGTTCAAAAATACGAGCTGATTGTTTGGCCCATAAACGCGGTCCTTAAACAGTATGTTGAAATTTTCACCTGGTTTTTCAGTTCTACAATAATTTTGAATATTTGTAATTCCATTAATACTGTATCGAATGGGCGACATTAAATCTCTACGGCTATTTTCATAAAAATTTATGTCTAAAACTTCCTCGTCATTTTTTCGGGTATAACCCGCTTTTGACAAAGATTTAGCTAGTCGTTTGAATTGGTCTATCGATATATTTTTTGTTATTCGAGATTCTAATTCATAACTGGGGTATTTATTTTTTAATTCGATAATATCATTTAATATCGACTGCTCTTTCGCTATCAGCATTATAATTTATTGTGATATTTTGTTTTTAAAATTAAATCAATTTTTATTTCAAATGTATATTGTACATTAATACCTATAATTTATATTTTAAATTAAATTATAATTTTAAATATATAATGGAACAGTTAACAATTAGTTCTGATATTTTTGAATTAAAAACAAAAAACATGAATGTATTTACATCACCGATAAATCGATTTATTGGCGACAATTTCGAAATAAACACCTATGACGCTATTATAAATTCCACGAATTTTAGTTTAAATGGGAATGTTTATTGGTCGGGAAATTTATTTGAGGTGAAATCCGATGATGTTGAGCTGACCAATTTAGCCATTTACACATCAAATATTTATTTTTATGGTAATATTTTGAATCTTAATGCCAATAATTCAATTAATATCAACACACCTAATTATACCATAAATAGCAATATAATTGACCTCACTACCCAAAATTATCTCAATCAATCCACTTATTCCAATATTATAAGTAATAACTACACCGTTTCGTCTGACATGTACAGCTTGAATATCCGCAATAAAGGAAATATTACAAGCAATATAATAAATATAAGCAGTACTGAAAAATTTAGTATTTACAGTAATATAATTGATTTTAAAGGAGAAACCATTACATTTGATGCGAATTCAAATATAGATCTTGATTATAACAATTTTCGAACTTTGGCTAAAAATATATCGTTTATTTCCGCAAATAATCTAAATATGAACGCAAGTTCAATCTCATTCAATTCCAATAATGATTTATCAATCGATTCATCCAATGTAATAATAAATTCCAATTCAACAAACATTAATTTAGGAACTTCCAATATTGATGCTGATAATTTTACTTTAATCACATCCTTTTTAAATATTCAGCCAAATGTTTTTACGTGTAATGCTAATTTATTATCAATTTACAGCAGCAATTTATTAACTATGACTACGAATGATGCAGAAATACGATCAAATAATTTCGTTCTTCTGTCCGTAAATAGTAATTTTTATTCGGGTCAAGCTTTTAGAATCAGTTCTAACAGTATAATAATCAATGCAACCGAAAAAACTGAAATTAACTCATTAAATACTAGTATTTCGAGCAATACCGTTGAACTAAATGCAAATTATTTAAATGTCGCCGCAATTAATTGCAATATGATAGCAAATACCACCAACCTTACTGCTAATTTAATCAATGTTGAATCCAATATTTTAAATGTTAGCGGCAATTATTTAAATCTTACAACCACGCAATTTTCCAATATCGACAGTAATTCCATTCTAATAGCATCTGCCACATTTTCAATAAAGAACAATGAATACCTCGACATTACGTCCAACACTTCAAATATAACCAGCAATGTTTTAACCATAAATTCAGGAAATATGAATTTGACAAATACGGGTAGAGTGAGTTTGTACTCAAATCAGGCAAATATAAATTCTAATTCAATTAACATTAATTCCAACATTATTGAAATGAACAGCAATCAATTTATTTTAAAAGCCAATTTGAGTAATATAATTAGCAATACTATCCAGTTATCTAGTGATTATTTTAATGGAACAATTAACGGTAATACATCGATTTCATCCAATATTTTTAATGTAAATTCCAATAAAGCTAACATGAATATTAAATTACTTGAAATAAATTCAACCGAATTATCAATAAACGCAACCTCCAACATTAATATTCGCACATACGATGCAAATATACAGAGCAATATATTATTTTTGAATTCTACTTCGCTAACTGTCGCGGGTAATTCATTCAATGTTCAATCCGACAATTACGCAAATATTAAATCCAATAACGTTCAATTTGATAGCAAAAATTTTTCTCAAACTATTACCGGAAATTATTCCGTGCTATCGGGCAATTTATCGATTTCAAGCAACAGTTTTATAATTAATTCAAACGAAATGAGTTTCAATTACAGCAATATTGGCATTATTACCTCTAATAATTTTAACGTAAGTAGCAATAATTTAATTTTAAATTCCAATTCGATCGCATTAACTAATAACCAAACCGCAAATTTTGTTTTTGAACAAGCAAATATTTCAGGAAATGGGATTGGTATTGAGGCTGCAAATATCGTTTTGACCGGAAATACAGTATTCAATGCCAAATTATTCGATATTAATTCTAATATTACGAATATTGTGAGTAATATAATTGAATTCAATACTCCCAATTTATACATTAATTCAAATAACCTATCATTAAAGGGCAACAATTTAACAATAAATGGGAATACCTTAGTACTGGGAATTAGCGGCAATCTTTCCATAAGCAGTTCCGATAAATTTACTCTGAATTCGAATGCATCGAATATTACCGGAAATAGTCTGGTTATGAATGTCGGATCAATGGATGTTTCGATCAGCGGAAATACGCAACTGGTATCCGGACAGACCACTTTAACAAGTAATACGTTTAATTATAAAGGAGGGAATATTGATATAAATGCCAACACAAGCGTTTTTAATTTAAAAACAGCCAATATAACAAGCAATATTTATAATGTTGTTTCAAATACGTTCCAACTGACAAGCAACACCGCACAAGTTAATCTCAAATATGGAAATATTTATGCAAATTTAATTGATATGACCGCATCCAACATAAATATCACCAGCAATACAAGCTATAATTTAGATACGAATCGAGCAAATATAATTGCAAATTCATTAACCGTTTCCACAAATGGTAATCTAATTATAAATTCAAACGTGATAAATATTCAGTCCAATTCGATAACTATGAACAGTAATTTATTTGATATTTCCGCAATAAATCTTACATCAAATACCAATATTCTTTCATTGAATTCGAACGTTTCCAGCATCAATGGAAACGTTTTACAAGTAAATGTGAACCAAGATATGACATTGAAGAGTAATAACTATTTTTCGATAACCACAAATATAGGTAATATTAATTCTAACAGTTTACAAATTGACGTTAGCAGCGATTTCATTATAAAAACCACAAACCTATCAATAAACGCTTTAAAATCAAACATAAGTGGCAACAGCTTAACCATTAATGCGAATGTCCTAACTGGGGTAGCTTCTAATTTGGTAATAAATGCGAATACTGCAAATATTGTCGGTAATGTTCTAAATATAACCTCGAACGTGTATAACATAGAGAGTAATTATTTCAATATGGCGTCGGGACTCTCGGCGAATATTGCATCAAATGATGTGCTAATTTCAGCAAAAAGCAATTTAACATGCACAAGCAATATATTTAATGTAAATGCTAATTCCACGTCAATTGTTAGTTCTAATTTATTCGCCATTGAATCCGCAAACATTTTTGTCAAAAGTAATTTATTTACATCTAATGCCAATACCCTCACTATAAATTCTAATACAACAAACATAAATTCAGATTCGTATTTACAAATTTTAACGAGTAATTTACAAATAGTTAGTAGCGGAAATATATCTTTGACCGGTAATTCAGTTGATTTAACAATGAGTGGTAATGTGAACCTTTTAAATAACAACTACAATGTAGTAGTTGGCAATACCATCAATTATAACACGAAATCATTTGAATTGACTACAAATACTACTTCCATTAAAAGTAATACCGGTAATATATACGTTAATGGTGATTTAAATTTATTTGCAATAGGTCTTTATTTTCAGGGTATGACTGCCAATGTAAATATGAATTCTGTTGACATTTATGGCGATACTATCGTTCGAGGTAATTTATATTCAAATACAATCATACCAATAGGAAATACGCTTTCAATTGGATCGGATATTTATACAAATTATCTGGAAATCGGAAACGGTCCAAACGTTAAAACAATTAATATAGGCACATCGGGATTAGGTATAAATTCCACGATTAATATTGGTAGCGAAGGAGGTAATATTAATTTAAGAGGGAACATAAATTATGTAAATTCGCAAAATCTCAGTATTAACAATAAATTTATAGTGTTGAATGCGAACGCAGTTGGAAGCGGAACAGCGAGAAATGCGGGTTTTTATATCAACGATGACAATAATCCGTATAAAGCATTTATTTTAACGAGCAATACCGGCACGGGATGGATTTTTAAGGCACCGGAAGCGTCTCAAACTGTCGAATTACAGAATAATACTTTTATTGCGGATGGTTTTGTTAAATCAACATTGGTCAATGGAAATTCAATACTGACCTGCAACTTAATTACAATAGCAGATGTTGTAAATTTACAAACGCAATTAAATTCCAAGGCCAATTTAAATGGCGCAATAATGACCGGTAATATAAATATGGGAGTATATAAAATTACATCCACTTACGTACCAGTTAATGATGATGATTTAACAAATAAATTATATGTTGACTCAAAATTATCTAAATCAGGCGGAATCATGACGGGTAATATTACGATGAATAATTTTAGAATTACATCCGCGTTTGTGCCTGTAGATAACGTGGACCTAACAAACAAAGCATACGCTGATACCACCTTTTTAGCGCTTAAGGGTGGAATCATGACCGGTAATATTACAATGAACGATTATAAGATCACATCCAATTTCAGAGCAAATGCAAACACCGATCTTACAAACAAGGAATACGTTGACACCACCTTTTTAGCGCTCAAGGGTGGAATCATGACCGGTAATATTACAATGAACGACTACAAGATCACATCCAATTTCAGGGCAAATGCAAACACCGATCTTACAAACAAGGAATACGTTGACACAACTTTTTTAGCTTTAAAAGGTGGAAACATGACCGGTAATATTATCATGAACGATTACAAGATTACCTCCAATTTCAGGGCAAATGCAAACACCGATCTTACAAACAAGGAGTACGCTGACACCACCTTTTTAGCTCTAAAAGGTGGAAACATGACGGGTAATATTACAATGAACGACTACAAGATCACATCCAATTTCAGGGCAAATGCAAACACCGATCTTACAAACAAGGAATACGTTGACACCACCTATTTAGCGCTTAAGGGTGGAATCATGACCGGCAATATTATCATGAACGATTACAAGATCACATCCAATTTCAGAGCAAATGCAAACACCGATCTTACAAACAAGGAATACATTGACACCACTTATTTAGCGCTCAAGGGTGGAAACATGACTGGTAATATTATCATGAACAACTATAAGATCACATCCAATTTCAGAGCAAATGCAAACACCGATCTTACAAACAAGGAATACGTTGACACCACCTATTTAGCGCTTAAGGGTGGAATCATGACCGGTAATATTACAATGAACGATTATAAGATCACATCCAATTTCAGAGCAAATGCAAACACCGATCTTACAAACAAGGAATACGTTGACACCACCTATTTAGCGCTCAAGGGTGGAATCATGACCGGTAATATTACAATGAACGATTATAAGATCACATCCAATTTCAGAGCAAATGCAAACACCGATCTTACAAACAAGGAATACGTTGACACCACCTTTTTAGCGCTCAAGGGTGGAAACATGACAGGTAATATTATCATGAACGACTACACGATTACATCCAATTACAGGCCAATTGACATTTATGATCTTACAAACAAGGAGTACGCTGATACCAAATTGTCAAAAGATGGAGGAACCATCACCGGAAATCTTACGATTAAAAGTAATTTGATATTTGACTCCGTTGGAAATGCCAGTATTCGAAGTACAAGTGGAACCGTTATACTTGACGGAAATGTCAACATTGGGTCCAGTCTATTTATCGGTGGAAACTTGACAACAGTGTTTCTTCCAACATGCAGTCAAGTTCCAGTCAATCCGAATCAGCTCGTAAACAAAACGTATGCTGATACCAAACTGTCAATATATGGTGGAACATTGACCGGTAATTTAATCGCAAGCAATTTAATTTTGGAGGGAAACATTATCGGTAATTCTGGAAACATTTTCATGAACGGGAACGTGTACGTTAATGGAAACATTTATACCGATCGATTACTGCCAATATCGTCGAATCTTCAAATAGGAACACCTGGAAATCAACTAAGAATAATTGGTGCTATTTCAAAGGGTTCATTATTAGTAGGTGATGGAACCAATACATCAACTTTACTCGTCGGCAATAATAATCAAATACTAAAGGTAGATAATACAACTGCAACCGGGTTAATTTGGGCTGACAGTACATTAAATGTAGCAAATGTTGTAGTGGGATCAATTTATTATCCCACATTGGTCAAAGACACGTTCGATTCAACCTTATCGATTCAAACCAGTAGTATAACTCCATTTTACTACAATTCAATCAATGATACATTGGTAGTTTCTAATTTGATTACAACAAATTTACCTATTTGCGACAAAATACCGGTATCTGACAATCAACTTGTTAATAAAAAATATATTGACACCTATTTATCAAGTATTATTTTATCAAACGCAAATATTACCGCCGCGCAAAATACAATTGTTGCAAATACATTTTATTATCCAGTATTGGTTAGCAATATTGGAAATGTTCGGTTAACAATTCAAGGTAATTCAAACGTCGATTTACGCTATGATTTAGGAACAAACACGTTGTTTACTTCAAATTTAACACTTAATAATTTGCCCGTTATACAGGGCAATTTAGCTCCGACTCAAAATAATCAATTGACAACAAAATCATACGTTGATAATCAAATTGCAAGCAATGTTCAAAACATAAATACAACCGTTGTGTCAAATAATCAAGATTATTTTATTCCGCTTACGAATGTGTCTAGCGGTTTGGGAAATGTTTTCACATCCAACAATCTAAAATACAATCCAAGCACCAATTTAATATCAGCAATTGCAAATTCAGCTGACAGTGCCGTTAGGGCCAATTTAATTCAAATATCAAGTTCTACTACCTCTTCCACATTGTATACCATGGCACTGCTTGATCCCACACAATCACCCTATGGCAATGTATATCAAAGTTCTTCGCTCGTTTTCAACCCTGGAACGAATTGTATGGGTATCGGAACTTACTCGGCATCAAATCCACCTAATGTCCCTCTTTCAATTAATTCTGCTATAAATAACATATCGATTTCATGTTCGGGCGCTGTGCAAGCAACAAGTTTTATTACAACGTCCGATATTCGGATAAAAACAAATATTACCGAGTTGGAACCGAAAAACGGACTCAACTTATTGCGATTATTACAGCCAAAAACATTTAATTTCAAAAAAGATACGCATTCAAAACAATACGGATTTATAGCACAAGAAGTGATTCAAGTCATTCCCGAAGCAGTTCATAAAACAAAAGGGTATGTTGACAATTTTATGGTTGATGTGGATGTTCGCAAAATACCCGACTCTGCTGCAAATGAGATGGTCGTCGAAACAGTTGATCCCCAATTTGAATTAGAATTTTACGGAAATCACGATGAAAACGGAAATACATACACAACGGATCAAGGCCTTCCCGCCAGCGATAGTCAAGGTAATCAACGATTCAAGATTAAAATTGTCGATTCGATAACCCAAAAAGAAGTAGAATTATGGACAACGAAGTTGAATGACAAAAACAGTTTTTATATCCAAAATGCAGATCAAATATTGAACGAGGGCAGGTATTTTTTGATTGGGCAAGAAGTAGATGATTTTCATGCGATTAATAAAGATTTTATTCACACAATCGGAATATCGGCTCTTCAAGAAATTGATAAAAATCAGCAGGAGGATCAATTAATTATAGCAAACCTTGAAAAAAAAATATCAGAACTTGAAAACAAATTTGCTGAACGTCAATCAATTATCGATAAACTTTTAAATAAATAATAGTTAATTTAATACCAATTTTAATATTTAACTATTATGTATTTATAATTATATATATGGAGTTAATTTCTTCCCATTATTTTTTAAAAACAAATAATTCAAATCATTTTATAGCTAATATAAATCAACTAAATTCGAAATATTTATCAGTATCATCGCAATATAATACGTTTAAATTTGATAATTTTGAAATTTATAGTAATATTCTATTTTCTGGGCACAAATTATTTATTGATTATAAAGAATTCAATATGAAGATAAAGAAAGATTTTTTTTTATCAAATTTGATAAATGCTAAAAACAAAATTGAGTTTAATGTTAAAGATGCAAATATTAATTCAGATTATGTTTCGTTCAATACCACAAAAAATGAACTCAAAAATAATATTCAAACATTTAGGTTTTTTAATGTAAATGAAACAAACGAATTTAATAAAGTAGATGTAAATAATAATTATATTTTAAATAGTAATCTTACAAATATATTCAATACAAATTTAGATATCAATGCGAATTCAATAATAAATATAAATGGAAATTTAATATCTTTTTATCCAATCTCATTATTTAAAATGGCATGCAAAGAAATCGAATTTATTTCTAAAAATGCAGATGCAATAATAAGAAGAGAAACTTTTACGGTAAATTCAATTAATTTAAAAGCAAATAATAATACGCGTATTTCATCTGTAAATACTTTTTTTATTACACAAAACTTTAATACCAAAACAAAAAATTTAAAAATAAAAGGTAATATTGAAATTGTTTTGAATGAAAATAAGCCACTAAATTTAAAAACATCAAATAAAACAGAAATAAAAAATGACACCGGTTCCATTCAGGGTTTTGATAACAATTTTAGTTTAAAAAAATTAAATATTACATCTAACACATATACAGATAACTTTTATAGATTATCACTAAATGCAAATAATATTGATATTAATGATAATTTCAACAATATTGACACAAATCTTTTATTTTTATCTGGAAATATCAATTTAAAAACATCCAATCTTATAACACATTCCAATTTTGCACGTATTGATGCAAACACTATACAATTTCACACGAAAAATTGCGATTTATTAATCCAAACTAGTTCATTTTTAGCCAGTAATATAAATATTGATCATAAAATAATTAGAGCTAATAATCGATCATCATCCTTAAAATTTATTTCATCAAATATTGAAAGCAACAAAACACATATTCAAAGTAATTCTTTCCATCAAACAAATTTGTACGAAACATATATTGTAAGTAATATTGCTACACTATCATCAAACACGATAAATTATAATACTTTAAATCTTTCACTGTTGAATAAAAATGCGTTCAATTCAAATAGTTTAATGCATAGGTTTGATACTCAGCGGATGCACATAGTAGCAAACGACATTATTAAAAAGATTGAAAAATCCGTTAATCTTTATTCGTACAATTTAATTGACTTATTGTCAAACATAACTGCAATTTCTGATACACTGCAAATCAATGGTAATGTAAGCATTAACGGAAATAATTTATCAATCGCTTCAAACCAATCAAGGGTGTATGCCAATGAAGTATTAAATATTAATAGCAATCAAATCACTTCAACTCATAACAAATATTCAATTAATTCCGATTCGTCATTTATTACCATGGAAAAAACCGTTGTGCGCGCAAATGGAATTGTGCAATCATTAAGCAAAAATGTGTTAATCAATAATAATAGTTTCAATACAAAAAGTAATGTAATAAACATTGAAGGGAGCCAAATAGGTATTGTCGCAAATATAATTAAAATAGAACCATCAAAAATAGAAATGGGTAATCAAAAAACTGGATTAGAAGGAGATATATTTTCAATTATTAAAAATGACAATTTAAATTTAAAAGGAAATCATTCCACAAACGTGCAATCCAATTATGCAAATATTAATGCTGTTAAACTTTTGAATATACATGGTAATATACAATATTTGGTTTCAAATGAAGTAAATATAAAAGGCAATCAAATTAAAATAAATGCACCGGTATTGTTTAATTCAAACAATTTTATTTTTAATAAAGGGAAAGGGTTATTTCTCAATAATGACCACATTCGGTTTTCAGGAAATGAATTATCAATAAATGGTTTATTCCAAACAAATATTAATTATTCTACCCCGTTAAAAATATCAGGTAATGCTAATATTCAACTTAGTATGGTAGCAAATGCTAACAATACTGAAACTTCTATAAAAACAGATGCGCTTCATTTCAACTTTGGAAATACCGGAACAATTAATAGCAATAATTTTATTTTGAAAACAGATGATCTTTCTTTTATCGGTTCAAACAACAGCATCCGTTCCAATTCAATTTCCATTCAGAGCAATTTGAAGGGAATGTTGAATACGTTTGATGTGAGTGGAAATGTGTTATCACTTACCTCGGATTCAATTCAAACATTTACTTCTGATTTTGCAAATCAAGCGGATGCATTTGATTTGATTTCAAATACTGCAAAATTGGACACGCCTCAATCATTTGCATGGATCGGAACTAATTTAAATGCGGCGGTTGATACCGTATATCAGAAATCTAGCAACAGCAGTCTCAATTTAAATAACGGCTTCTTTAAAAGCAATTCATCAATAGACGCGTCGTCATTGCAACAATCAGGAATAACCAGCAATTCATTCCAAATAGCTAATCGTAATGGTGTTTCTATTGGAAGTGCATCTCTAAATATTAACCTTGAAAATAAAAATAAATCCACTATTTTGTTGAATCAATTGAACATGCTAACAAACGAAATCAGCATGACATCTGGAAATTTAGTTATAAGCGAAAGCAATGACATCCGATTCAATTCAAACCAAACTTCTAAAATAGTTTCGAAACAATCAAATATTTCCGGCAATGTTATACGATTGATTCAGAATGAATTAACTCTTAACAATCCAACTGCAGTTGGAGTCGCCACGTTTGAAAAAGCGAATATAGATTCGAATATAATCTTGATTCAACACGATGAACTGCAATTGAAAACCCCATTTTCAAAATCTCTATTTGAGAATTGCAATATAAATGCAACTGTTTTAAAGGTTAGCGAGGGGACATTCGATATAACCAATTCGAATTGTCGGATAAGTTCGAGTAGCAATTTAGGTATTCAATCCGCAGAACGATTCAATATTTCCGGTAAGAATTTAATTTCAAAATCATCTAATTACTTAACCTTTGGAACTAACTACTCGAATCTTAATTCGAAAAATGAGTTCGGATTGGAATCGAACCAATATACGAATAAATGTGAAAATGCAGACTTTCAATCAACCCAATTTACATTCAATACAAATAAATTCGATATTATTTCCAATCAAATATCCATGAAACAAAATAAAATGACCTTACTTTCTGGTAAAAATCAATGGAATGCAAACAGTTTAAATGTCAATGGAAATATTAATCTTTCTTCTAACAACATACTTTTGAATAGCAATAAAATGAGGTATACATGCGCCAATTTTAATTTAACAAATAGTTATAACGCAAATATAAGAAGCAAATCAGCAGCAGACGTTCAGTTTGGTGGTAATTTACAGATTACTGCAAATCAATTTGTTTTATCAGGAGTTTTATCCGTATTCGATGTTTATTATTTTTATTTCAAAAAGGATTTACGTATTAAAAAAACAATATATTCTTCCGTATTGGTACCGATTGGAAATAAATTAGATATGATAAATGGTGAAATATTTAATATTTCCAACGGATTTTATTTAAAGAAGTCAAATATTGGATATAATGGTTCGTTCAACAATTTGAATGTGAATATTGGAAGCGATGGCTGTACTTTGAATATTAAAGGGGGTATTAATTACATCAACGACCCAAATTATGAAATAGATTCAAAGTATTTTTTCTTAAATAGGAACGCAATTGGAACTGGAACCGCTCGCGGAGCTGGATTTTATATAAAAGACAACGGCAATATTAATCAATCATATGTGTTGGTAAATAATGATGAAAGTGGATATATCTTTAAATCACCTGAATCTGAAAAAATACTCCAATTAAATTTGCCTTCATTTATAAAATCGGGCTTTGTGAAATCACAACAGCAAGGAACTAATCCAGTTTATAACTTGTTTCCAGAAGCAATTGAAATAAATAATGTAGTTCAACTTGAATCGGGATTAAACAATCAATTAAATTTATCGGGAGGAACCATGACTGGAAATATAATGATGGGAAATAATAAAATAACCGCCACCTACAACGTTGAGAATGCAAACGATTTAACCAACCAGACGTATGCCAATACCAAATTGTCGCTTTCGGGTGGAACAATGAATGGAGACATAAATATGCAAAATGTTATATATGAATACTCCTCCGTTGGTGGTGCGTGGGGTTCTACAACATCAGTTAGATCTGCTGTTTTTACCCCAACCATAAGATCGAATCCGTATTATGTTGTTGCTGGATTTTATATCAATGATCCAATCACGTCAACAATAAAAGCAACGATATATGATTCAAATAACACCTTTATTGGGACAAGCACAAATACGCCAAATGCATATATTAATACATATAACCCGCCATATTTACCACCATTTGGTTTAGCGGCGACAACCTTTTATTTTGCAGATAATATTTTTATAGAACCTTCAAAAAATTATTATATTTTATTTGAAGCAATTAATAATCGTTTTAACTATATTGTCACCGATTATCAAAGAAATATATTATCTGGAAAGCTTGAAGCAAGAAATAAGATAACATCCAGCTATGAAGCGGTTTCGTCCTCTGATTTAGTGAATAAACAATACTATGATGTAAATAAATTGCCATTATCAGGTGGTATTATGTCTGGAAATATAATTATGGGAGGTAATTCAAAAATATCTTCCAATTACAACGCGTCTGCAAATGCTGACCTTACCAATAAAAAGTATTTGTTTGATAATAAACTTCCATTTTCAGGTGGAACAATGGTTGGAAATATTATCATGGGTGATAATTTTAAAATAACATCCAATTTTCTGGCGGCTGGGAATGCAGACCTTACATCGAAGGAGTTTGTCGATAAAACCTCGCTCAAATTGGTGGGTGGAATAATGCAGGGAAATATTAATAGTGGTTTGAATAAAATAACTTCCAATTTTTATCCGGCTGTTAATTCCGATTTAACGAATAAATTGTATTTAAACGACAAATTGTTCCCTCTTTCAGGAGGAACCCTGAACGGAAATATCGATATGGGTATCAATAAAATAACTTCTAATTTCTTAGCGAATGCTAATTCGGAGATTACAAACAAGAAATATCTAGATAATACAATACTGGCTTTGTCAGGAGGAACAATGACTGGAAATATAATTATGGGTAATACGTTTAAAATAACCTCCAATTTTTCAGCGGTTGCGAATGCGGATTTAACCAACAAGGAGTATGTTGATTTAAACTTGATGCCACTGGTTGGTGGTAGTATGAAAGGAAATATAACAATGAACGGAGACAACACCAAAATAACTTCCAATTTCTATGCCAATGCGAATTCGGATTTAACGAATAAAAAGTATGTTGATGATACAACGTATCCACTTTCGGGAGGAATGATGAATGGAAATATTATCATGAGTGCGCTTTTTAAATTGACTTCAAATTATACCCCGGTTGGAAATTCGGACATTACCAATAAGAAGCATTTAGATAATAATCAGTTGGCATTAGCTGGAGGAATAATGAATGGAAACATCTTCATGGGAAACAATCGAATAACTTCGAATTTCGTAGCGGTTGCAAATTCGGATCTCACCTCAAAATCGTTTGTAGATTTACGATTTTTAAAACTAAGTGGTGGCGGAACCATGAACGGAAGTATTCGCATGGGAGAAAATACAAAAATTACTTCCAAAATAGTTCCCAGTGCGCTTTTCGATTTAACAAATAAGCAGTTTGTTGATACCAAATGCAATATATCTGGAAGTGATCCAATTACGGGAAATCTTACGTTAAAGAGTAATCTAATCCTTGAGTCCCAATATTCGAATATCATGAGCAAGAGCGGAAACATTTTTTTCACTGGAAATGTAAGTATGTTATCCAATGTCAATTATGGTAAAAATTTATCAACCCAATTTTTACCCGTTTCATTGAATTATAAATATATCTACAATTATTTATCAAATAATGCTGAAATTTCCGTTAAAGAAATCAAATCAGTTTATTTTACAACAACTACAACGGTATTACCTTTTAATGTCACAGGTGGGTTTTATGTAAACCCGGCAACCTCCCCAGCATTCCCAATAGAACCTTTTGAACCATCATCAATCCAAGCAGAAATCTGGGATGCCACCACTGATACTTTAGTCGGATCGAGTACAAATACATTAAACTGTATTAAAAACACAGAGTACGTAATTCTGCAAGCATGGGCTATACCAACGTTTGAAACTGCCAAATTGACTTTTTATTTTAATGATGAATCAATGCGTTTAATCCCAAATAAATCATATTACGTGAAATTTAAAACAACAAACAATACCTCTTTTAATTATTTATCTTTTCGACAGCAAAATGTTCTTCCCATCCTTTCAGGTGCTCTTACTGTTTTGGAATCACCCATTCAAGACAATCAACTAGTTAATAAAATGTACATGGATACCAAAGTATTGCTTTTTGATGGTATTACAAAAGATATTTTAATAAAAGGTAATTTAATTTTAAACAATGGGTTGATTAGTAAACAAAATAACAATTTAACGCTAGATGCAAAAAATCTTTATTTATACCCAAATCGAACGGTATTTACAAATAATATTTTCAGTAATAATTCTATTCTTGCGATAGGAGCGCCAGATAAGAACCTGCGCATTTTAGGTGCGATAAATAAAGGTTCATTATTGGTTGGAAATACGGCAACCACTATGGAATTGCCGGTTGGTTCGAATAATAAAGTATTAAAAACGATTATTAATCCCAAAATCCAATTGAATGTGGTGGGTCTAAACTATGAAATCATTTATTTGGATGCGAATGGAAGTGTATTAAACGGCAATCAACCGGTTCCAAATGGGTCTACCGTGTATAAATTTAATGCCACTACAACCACAACTGGCTCAATTACTTCAAATTATCCAATACAAAATGTTTCATATTTAGTTGTTGGAGGTGGTGGCGGCGGCGGCAGTAATTATTATAACGAATATAATCAATTGCTCGGATATGGTGGTGGTGGTGGTGGTGGTGGATTTGCAACAAATTATGGAACTTCGAATCTGATCACACTTAATTCCGGAACTGCATACAATATTGTCATTGGTGGAGGTGGAAATTCGTCGGGAACGCCGGGAACATCCAGTTCGTTAAATTATAATGGTGGAAGTATTTCGGTTTTAGGAGGTTCTGCTGGTGGCTCAAGTGGAGCTAATGGAGGTAATGGTGGCTCAAGTGGATCTAATGGAGGAGGTGGTGGATGTTATCCGAATTATTATACAACTTTGCCCAAAAATAAAATTGCGCCTGGCGGTACAGGTTCAACCGGAGGGTATTCGGGTGGTGCTGCTCTTACGCTTATGGATTTTTTTCAATCATCTGGTGGTGGTGCAGGTGCAGGTGCAGATGGTAAAGGAGGATCATACAATGCAAATTATAATTATAATTCAACAGGTGGACTGGGTGGATCGGGTAAATCGTCATCTATAACTGGAACCGACACATTCTATGGTGGAGGTGGTGGTGGTAATAGCACATACAAGCCAGGTACGGGTGGTGCAGGTGGTGGTGGCAATGGAGGTTCTAATGGAGCAACCGGATTTGGTGGTGGTGGTGGTGCGGGTGCATTGGGTGGTTCGGGTGTTATTATATTGCGTTTTCCATCAATATACACTTATGATAATATTGGCTGGGATAACCCGATACCCCCTATTTCTAATGTTGCTCAAACAATAATTCCAACTCAATATTATCCGACTTTAGCATCAAATATCGGAAATCAAAATGTATTAAAATCTAATTTAATATTTGATATTGGAACCAGTACGCTTCAAACCAAAAATTTAATCATAAATAATTCAATACAAACGCCAGGGTCATTTGAATCCATCTTACTTCAACCAAATCAATTAATTTCAAAAAAAAGTTTAAATACATTCGCAATTGAAAATGCCAATATTAAATATAATGATCCCCCACCATACGTATATTATATCTTGCCTAAAATTACAACAGCATCATCACCTTTACCTGTGATTAATAATTCAGACGGCAGCGGATTTAAACCCTCTATCATAAACACCATTAATAAAGATGGAATTACGCCCATTTCTCAAATAACATTTTATACAGATACGGCAGGACTATTTGTTATTCCAACTATTTGGGATAATAGTGGTGGTAGATTAAATTATCCATTTTCGATTGTTGCAAGGCTTCCAGACACTACCATTACTTCTAGAGCAACAGGCACACTTTCATTTGTTGTTGAACCACCCCCCCAAATTTCGGGATATTTTTATAGTCTTGATTTGTATTTATGGAATTTGTTCACAGCCCAACAACCTTGCTCTTATAATGACCTTCAAATAATAATTTATAATACAACAAATTCGCTAGCAAATTATCCCATTTATACAAGTAATACAATAAGTTGTAATCAAATTCCGTACGGTAATCAAGGATCATTCAAATTATTTTTCAATAACGTAAGCTCTTCTTCAGGACAAGTTAATTTCCCACAGTTATTATCGGGTCAAAAATATAAGGTTCAGATAACTTCGTTTAGTAATTGGAGTGCTAGTGTTGGTGCTCAAGGTGGGTATTTGGTTAGCAACAACCAACCTTTTTACAATTTGTCTATAATTAATGGAAACACAACAACCACCAGTAGTGGCACAAATACAATAATATTTAATCAATTACAATTCCTCAATACTACTAACATTTCATTTACTTGCGTAAATACAATGCCAATCAGCACATACTTAGGACTGTCGAGCAATAATCAATACTCGGGAACTGCTTTGAATGACGGAGTAGACACTATGTATCCCGTGCTAACTTCAAATATTGGAAAAAATCTTACACAAATTCAATCGAATAAAACAAACCTTCCCAATTTAAACTCAACAACAACCACGACTATTTTGCGAATGGACCTGATTAAAGTGGGAGACACCGTTTCGTTAAATGTTGCTAATGCATCCGTAATTGCAATTGGTGCTAAAATACAATTATCTTATAATTCCACAAATATCATTCTTGGACAAATCACAAGTAAAACGACGAATACAATTAGTTTAACTATTTCAAATATTCAAACGGATGCAACGGTTATTCCCATTTTTGACAATACCTCACTGAATAAAGATACTCCTCAATTTGTAGGTTTTAATTTAGATAAATTAGTAAGCCAAGCTTCTGATTTAATTGGTAGTATGGATTTCAATTCTATTCAAGGAGCCACAAGCAATCAACCCATAACGTATACGTTGTGTGATTCTACCGGAAATATTTTACCTTCAACTGCTGCCAGTTATAGTTATATAACAATCCAAAACAATAAAATCAATTTAAACATAACCGGTGGAAATCCGGCATTTAATGGCGGAACAACAATTTTATACACGATAAGAGCATCGATAAGTGATACTGATTATGTATTGATTAATTTAAATATTGCACAGAACCAGACAGCAAATAAACAAAATTTAGTTAATTTATCGTTTTCAAATAATTCAAGCAAATCATCACAAAATATATCATGGAATGTTCCAACCATAACTTTTTATCTAAATCAATTTCAATTCATTACAATTTTAAAAACTCAATTTGTTATGACGACTATATCTAGATCTGTTTGTGCAACAAGCAGTGGTTCTTTAAACATGCGTTTAAATTATAAATATAATATTTACAGTTCCACGTTTGGACTGCCGTCCATTGGGAGCAGTTCTTATAATTATAGTCAGGATAATCTAAGTGATCTGTCTTCTCAAACCATTGACGGCAGTTCAAATGTTGCGTGCGTAATTCCATCAACCTATCAATTTTTAATTCAACTAGTACCAAGCACAACAACTCAATTACCAAATTATTATTTATACCAATATTTTAATTTAAAATCAAGCAATCCCAACACGTTGATCGGCAAAATTATGGGATATTCGATTGATTATACATCGGGAACAATTGTGTATGAAAATTCAAATTCAAAGGCCGATATAAGTTATACCACCAGTACTCAAAATCTTTATACATACAACTTATCAACACAAAATTGTCCGTTAATAACGCGTTCTATCCAACCGTCGGCTTCAAATCAACTTGTTCCCAAATCATACATCGATGCGCAGCTAAAAGGAAGCGTAAACGCAATAAATTTCAAGTCGAATCCTACTACTACCTCCGCCCAATTCCTTCCGTTAATTAACCAACAAACAAAGCAAATTCTAACTTCGCCAAATTTATATTACAACGAAAATATAACAGGAAGTAAAATGAACGCAAATATTATTTCTGTTCAATCAAGCAATTCAACACAAAATATAAAAAAAGAGTATAAATTTGCCGTAAATAACATTTCTAATAGCGGAACAGGCGATTACAAAAAAACCCAGTACAATCAATCTTTTACGAACTTTATCGCACCATCTGATGGTCAGGTACTATCAATAACATTTCAGGGAGTGACTGGAGCATTAAATAATGGTGGATATGTCGTATTTGACGTTTATGGGGGGTACTCGGTTATTTATAAAGTAAATACCGGAAACGCGGCGACAAATACAAAATTTTCTTCAAAGATTAAATTTACTCAAAACATGAATATTATAGGTGGAAGTGTATATTTGTATGCAGCTAATACTAGTCAGCCATTGAACCTTTACATAGGAGATATAACTAAAAATACATATGTTTTTAAACAAACATTTACATCAGGGACATCCAGGTTCCCAACAGACGGTGTGTTTAATTTTGATTTGAATTATAACCATATCTCTTCAACTGCAACATATGATGTTTGGTGGACCCAAGGACAACAAGATAATGTTTCTTTTTTAATAAATTGTCAAAATAATAATGAAAACTGGCAAGGCACTTTAATAACAGGAATGAACGGAAGTCCAAGAAGGGTATTTGAATTTACGGATTATAGAACATTGACAATTAATTTAGAACAATTCGCATTGTTTGTAAATAATGGATCTATTTTAACTTTCCATTGGACTACTCTTGAGACCTGGCGATATTTCGAAGGTTTATTTAAAAGCGATGGAACAACGCTAGTATATACCGTTGCTTTTAAAACGGTTGTATCAACTGGAAATGTCGGTTTAATTCAGCCGGGTACAAGTTCAATCCAATTCAATAGCAACTTATCAAATAACAATAATTTGGGCATTGGAACTTCCAATCCGGTGTATCCCCTTGACATCAAAAAATCATACATTGCTTTATCAAACTTAATACCCGTGAGTTATGATCCTAATCTTGTAATAAAACCAATTGTAGCGTTGTGTTGTTCGAAAACGATTACGACGACTACTTTAACTAACACTTTTTATAACATGGTCAGTGAAGTGGGACCTTATTTTTATAACCAACCAAACAACCGTTTTTCTTTGTCGTCCACGACCTCGAACCCGCCATATACAAGCATATGTAGTTCAACCGATGGTCAGTTTGTTCTTACCACATCTACAATAGACCGTCCATTTATTTCAATTGATAAAGGAAACTCTTTTTTTTCTATTACAAATAATTCTGGTGCAAATTTACCTGATAATACAACATATTCGGGTTCAGTCATTGAAACGGTACCCGATATTTCCTATACAACATTTTACGGATTTATTATATCACAGGGTGGAAATTTATACCAGGTAACCCGTCGTTTTTATAATCCTGGTTCTGCTCAACCTGGTATAAACAACTATTCAATTACTACAACTAAAATAACCATCTCAACAACATCTTTACAAAATTCGCTATTTCAATCAAGTCCAACAAATCAAGGTCCGCTTATGGCAATGGCTTTCACTCCTCAAATTTTATATATAGTCGGTGGTAAAACCGTATCATGCATATTTAAGTGTACAAATATTTTTACTACTTCTTTAACGTATACACCTTTAATTTTGCCAACATCAATGTATCATGTATCCGTTGCATGCTCCGAAAATGGTCAGATTGTATATGTTTGTAGTACCAATGGATATTTGTGGAAATCAACAGATGGGGGTAGTTCGTTCACGTATTTTAGATGGAAATCAACCCAACCAGTGTCCCAAACCTTGTCAATTATAAACGGAACGAAAACTTTCTACGCAGATGGTGGTATTATACCTATTCCGGAAAGTATTTCAGCCCTTCCCATTTTAAATACGGTATCCTGTGATAACACCGGAAATATGGTATCCATTGGGTTGGGATCGAATGGACCACGAGGAATATATAATTCAAATGATGGAGGATTAAATTGGAGATTGTTCCCCGGAACGGATACGCTCGCGGATCAATTATATGGCTGGATTTCGATATGCACGGTTAAAAACAATCCCAACATAATTATTGCCGGTTTGAATAATACAGTATATACCATAAATTTAAGTGATTTGTCAATGATTGCATCAGGAAAGATTAGTTGCAGCAGTACTAGCCAAATAACAGTTTCAGATAAAAGAATGAAAACGAACATTTCAAACATGGAAAATTTAATCGAACATGTCAGATTATTGCGACCCAAGAAATACCAGATGATTGAAGATAAATCCAAAAATATTGGGTTTATAGCACAGGATGTTGATAAGTATTTTCCGAACATTGTTAGTAAAATGACTAATATTATTCCCAATTTTATGAAGCGGGTGTTGATTATGCCGAGTAGCGATTTGAAGCACCTATTTCCGGAAAAGTCTATCTACATAATTTGTTCTACTGATCCATTGGACGAATTCAATTTTATTGGTCAAAATAATAATCAAAGATTCAAAATAAAAATTCAAAATATGGACAATCAACAAACGTTTTATGTATGGACGGTTCAAATCAGGAATAAATCTAGTTTTTACATTGAAGCGGATGCTGATTCCAGGATTGCTGCCGGTAAACATTTACTGGTAGGACAAGAAATATTCGATTTTCATTTAATAAATATCGATTTTATTCATACCATTGGATTTAACTGCATTCAACATATTAGCCGGAATCAACAAGACATTCATAAACAAATTGCTAATTTGCAAAATAAGGTAATATCATTAGAAAAATTAATTGAAAAGCAGGACAAACTTATTGAATCCATTCAATAAATATTAAAACACAAAAAAACGCTTTTAATTATTAGTAAAGTAATAATAAATAAAAGGGGTTTTAAATTTCATTCTCTTTGGGAGCCAAACACAACATCATATTGCCAATTGAACCAATATTATAGTTTATGATAAGTGGATAATTATTCTCCAAATAAAGTTCAATCGTATTGCACAAATTGGAACATTTAGTAAAACTAACCAAGTGTTTAATGCTAAACACTCCCTGAATTATCGTGTTCTTATTATCCTGTTCTAAAATGTTCAAGCTGTTGCTATTTTCGGTTATTTCTTCTTCAACCCGACCGATCGGACCATCGCATGCAAATATTAACTTATTTCCGATGCTCTTGATATCAATTTCCTCACTAAGTACCGAAAAATCACGGCAAATTTTTTGAAACATGGCGCTTGGAATATTGATTACGCTTGAAAAACTCTTAGGCGGAATATTAATATTGCTGTGGTTTAAATCCAACAATTTGAATTTAATGTTTTTAATACGGTGGTCATTCGAATTTTCAATTATGATGCCCAGCTCGTTGGTTTCGTCCACATGCTGATAGAACGTTAATATGTCGTCGTTGCTAATCATTTTCATAATCTTGTTGAAATTCATGAGATGTATGCCGCAATCGTAGCTCTTGCCGGGGCTGCAGTAATGAATCTCGAATTCCTTGGCATTCAGCACCATGTGCGCCAACACCACGTGGCTGGTATCCATTTCCAGCAGCTTAATTCCGGTCTCATCAATTACTAAATTTCCTTCTGTAATAAAATCCTTTATGGCTTCAAAGCTTTGCTTGATCAATGTTGATTTTACGGTTTTGAATTCAAACAAATAATTTGGATTCGTTGCCATTGATATTATATTGATTATTTTCTAAGTTATTTTTAAATATAAAACAATCCATCCATCAATAGAACTTCGCAATCCGTCCAACAATAAAATTTATCATGGTTGGACGAATTATAGTGCCTTACATGCAGGGGAAATGTGAAAATTAAATAAAAATTTCGGTTCTTTCGCGATTCTCATAATTCATGAGTTGTCTTTCAGCGCTTACTTCATAGGAATCAGTCAAAACAAAATCAAGTATTTTATATTTAATTTTAAATATGTCCGCAAAATAAATAAAATTATCGTATGCGCTGCGATGATTGTTCGGCGCAAAAACGTAGAGGTCGTTATTCGTATTTACCAGTTTTTTCATAAATCTTAAAAACACGCGTTCACTGACATTTTGAACATCGGGGGATGAATACGCACGATTCCAAATAATTTTATAAGGGCGATCATTACTATGTTGTTTTATGTACTCTACTATATCGTCCTCCATATTTTGGCTGGGTTGGCTTCTAACAATGTATACGTGCTGCTTTATGTGGTCTCTTTTAAAACGTCCACTTTCGATATAATCAAGCGCATACTTGCATAAATAATAAGTTAAAAATGATGTGCCAAATAACATGGCAATCCAAATCAATAGGTCCGGTTGCATGTTAAAAAAACAACATTCACCATTTTCTGCCTCTGCTGCTTGTAGTGTAATATAACTCATTTCCTATAGTTTTTTATTTTCGTCTTTTCTTTAAATCATTATATAAAATCATGATGTTGAGTATGAGTATGGGTGGGATGTTGCTTATTGATACCAGTTATTTAATTTTTTATCGATGTTTTGCTCTAAAAGTTTGGATGGCCAATGCCTTTCCAGATAAAAATGTTATGACGGACGACTTACTGAATATTCCCGAATTTTGTGAAAAGTATCAAAAAACGTTTCTTACCACGGTTGAAAAAATAATGAAAGCTACGGGACAAACACTTGACGACATGATATTTATTAGAGATTGCCCAAGCGCAGCCGTTTGGCGTAAAAGTATTTACCCCGAATACAAAGCCACCCGCGATTACTCGACCTTCAATGGGAAATCCGTATTTCAATGGACGTACGACACCATTCTGCCAAAATGTGCCAAAGTGGCGCAATTCCCCGAATTGGAAGCCGATGATACCGCTGCTATCATTGTGCGATGGATGCACCAGCATCACCCGAACCACCCCGTCATTATAATCACCAATGACAATGATTATTTACAGCTGGCGGCAGAAAACCCTCGGGTTCGATTAATTAACCTGAAAGAAGAAGACCTCGTCGCAAAACGCAGTTTAGGAACGCCTTTACGAGACCTGTATAAAAAAATAATAATGGGGGACCCCAGTGATAATATCCCAAAAGTATTTGAACGTTGCGGACCCAAAACACTTTTAAAATATGCGGATGAACCGCACGAATTGGCAGCGGCTCTTGATAAAAACCCGGAATTTCGTCAGCGATTTGAACTGAATGAACAACTGATCGATTTTCGCAAAATTCCATTGCGCTTTGTCCCCCCTGTTTACGAATGGTGTGCGACAAATCTGGAGTTGACTCGCTAAATTATTTTAGATTGTATTCTTGTTACGATTAAAAATAATTTATTATTAATAAATTTAACAACAATGTCAGCCGTATCAGTACCACCATCATTTGACCACATCGTTAAAGGGGATGTGTATATATTACCTAAAACGCATGGTACGTACAAAATAACTTTTAATTCTATGGTTGATTTCTTAGTTTATCAAGTTTGGGATGAGAATAACAAAAATAATACTCGACGATCGGTGTCTAATCAAAATGCACCACAATGGATTCGCACTTTTATGAATAATAATTTTAAACCGACAACTGTTATGGAAACAAGTGATGGCAAACGATTTGTATTCGTTATAAATAATGCCAAAATAAATAAAAAAAAATAATTTAGTTTTTTATGTATCAACTAATGAAATTAAATCAGATACTACCGCAGCGTTAACTAACATTAAAACAGGCGAATATAAAAATGCACGTTTTGATATTGATAGTACTTCATGTGCTGGTCAACAGCTCATTTGTTATGACCCATATAATAATACTTGCGACTGGTGTCCATGAATTACATAAACTTGAATTCCAATAAATAAATAAATATATTTATTAACAATGTAAAAATGGGCTACAAAAAACAATCACGACGACATCAAATTAAAAAGGGTGGTGAAGGAATCCAATGGATCAATTCTTCTTATTCAGATGGGACAGAATATTGGTATGAAAAAGGAAATCCAACAAATATTGTGCTTGAAAATCCATGGGGTAAAGGCGTTTTAAGTGATGGGACAGAATATTGGTATGAAACGGGAAATCAATCACATATTGTTTTTGAAAATCCTGATATAAATGGTTTCAATCCCTTAGTTGTTCTCATAACTGGGACAACCTTAATAAATCATGTTAATGTAGGCGGTATTTATGATCGAACAAATACAATAATCAATAAATATCCAGTTTACGTAAACCGCAACGATGATTCATTACATATCGTTTATTGTAGAGGTGCGGAGTGTAAACCACATAACGCACATGAATCGGAATTTTGGCAAATAAGAGATGTGAATGAAGAGATGAGTTCTGCCCCTTTTGCATATATTCCAGGTAATTATGGATGATTGGGTGATTGTTTGGATGCAGGCGTCGTATGGAAAGTTAAAAATGGATCGACAAACCCGGTATTAAAACGTTATTTGGATGTACTGACAAAGAACTAGACGAACCAAAATGCGATTTTGTAAAGACCAAACTTAATGGTGGTAAACGAAGTCGTATAAACCGAATTCGTAAACGCAGACTGTCCCGTCCCTGAATTTCAATTATAAATGGTGCGCCATGCGGCATGGCTGTCATCGGTTGGTTTACGTTGGCCCACCATGGGGTTTTTGATAAAAATATCTAGACCGTCCGCAATATCGGTAGAATTGAGAACTCGTTTGTTCTTATTTTTTCCGCTAATAAAATTTCGACTGTGCGCTATTTTGCATTTCACAAACCAGGTTTCCATATCACCGCCCGCAAATTTAAAATACGACTTGTTTTTTTCCATAAATTCTTCAGAAAGCGCATTATCACACATGCTCCAGCCCGCTTCCCGTGTTTTTTTTTTAAATATTTCAATCAATTCGGCGGAACTGTATTCGTCCATCGTAAAATGGATGGTAAACCGCCGCTCCAATCCGTCATTCAGAGAAAAAAAACTGCGCTGCAGATCTTCTTTGTATCCCGCAATCATTAGAATAAAATAATCGTCCGGATTATCGCGCATTTCGGTCAGACTCTGGTTCAAAATGTCAACGCACTCTTTGCTGAAACTGTCCTTGCTTTCTTTACCGTCGTTGTTGCCCAGGGAATACGCTTCATCAATAAAAAGAACACCACCACTGGCTTCGCTAATTACTTCTTCTGTTTTCAATGCGGTTTGTCCAAGGAAACCGGCAATTAAATCACTGCGTCTCACTTTTTTAAAAATGTCGCGCTTTAGAACCCCCAGTTTCAAATATATTTTAGCGATTTTTTGAGCGAATTCGGTTTTCCCGGTTCCTGGCCCGCCATCAATTATGGTGTGCATTAAATCGTCATTCGCAACATTCAAATGCAGACAAAAATATAAAATGAGATTGGCAACCTGGTTTTTTAAAGTAGTTTGCCCAATCATTGCATGCAACGCTTCCATTTCGGGAAGAAGATTTTTAAGCATTTTTAAATCAATGTTGTATTCGATTTCAGGAGTCAGCTTGTATTCAGACCCGACTTTTTTCGCCAAATCAATTAAATCGTCCAGGGTTTGTATTTCAATTTCCAAGTCAATTATCTGTTTTTGTTTTTTTTCAATCGGTTTATCGTTTACGGTTTGAACATACCGGGCGTATGAATGAGGTTCAATTACGGGTTTTCCTCCAATGTAAACAATCGGCATATTATAAATTTTTTTATCATATGGATAACTCGAATAAAATGGCTTCATTTCTTATATACTATAGAAATAAAAAATTAAGAACGGGTGTAGTGGTTTAAATAAATAAATCCAGAGAAACATTTGGACACAGCATGGCATCACGTTCGCTTGGATCAGTTGTTTTAATTTGAAGTATTTGAAATAACAAATCTTGATAGTATGTATTGAGTTGAGTAGCCACAATATTAAGATCAATCCTAAAATTTACAAGAGACATAAGTAATTTTGCGGTTGATACGCTTTCTTCAACCATTTTTAATCGTTCACGGGTTTGCGGTTGACGCAAACCGCTTTCCAAACAACCCAGAGAACTTTTCATTATATCAATTTGATTTTTAAATTTAGTTGGATTATTAAAAGCACTCATTAGCAAACCAAAGTCATACAAATCGCAACTCGTAAGTTGTACCTGAGCTGAATAAATCTTTTTTAATAATGACTCTAAATCATCTTGATTTTTAAATGAATTTTGCCGCATATCCATTAATGCCTCAACCGTTTTTTGGAACATGGTGGTATAATAATATAAAAGTGGAATAATTAAGTCGGATTCTCGACTATTTGCATTTCCAGAAAATCTTGAAAATATGGCATTTTCCGGTTTGATAATCCATTCATGTATTTTTTCTAAATTGTGAAGATATTTCGAAATATTTGAGGTGTACCGATCGAACTGGGAAGAGTTAGAAAATTTATCTAATCCTAGACTTTTCAAAAAATCTTCTAATTTTAAATATACTATTTTTTCATTTTCTATTATAAACAGCCTTTTTGGACTTAAACCGTCATTAGTTAACAATTCAGCAAGATCAATAATCTTTTCCCATTTTTCTATTTGCGGTTTTAATTCCGCAATTTGTTTTTCCGAATCGTAAAAATTAAAATGTGATGGACATAATAAAGACATTTTTTCTCCTATATTGTCTTTTTCACGATCAATTATTGCTTTTCGTTGTGATCTATATTTAGGATCTTCTTTATATGTTTTATCCATATTTTTAATAAAAAATTTAATATATAAATTTTCTATTTCTGAATTTATACTTAGTTTAAGTTCATCGTCAGTTTTTATTTCTCTTAATTTTTCAATTAATTTAATTTGAAGGCTTTTAAAAATCTGCAAATTATCAAAATCGCACAAATATTTTGAAAATTGATTACGATCAATGTAATCAATTAAATTTTGACAGCTATGAACTAATAAAATAGAATATTTTATTTCTTCTAATAATTTGTTTTTAGCTTCTCTATTATCTAACGCGTTTTGAGTTTCTTCGACCATTGAATTTATTGCAGAGCCAAAAACAGGAACAACCCCGATAGCGGCTTTAGTTGCTCCTTTAGATAAAAAGCCAGTTGTGGATTTGCTTTCCTGTTTTATCTTGCTTTTCATTGGTTGCACTTCTTGAACATCTAGTGATTGATATTCTGGTTTTCTAAAAAAATTCATATATATATTATTAATTTAAAAAAATAAGACAATACATTTTATTTTTTTAAAATATCTTAGCGAACCACTCGATATGAAAAATAATATCCGCTCATTGGGCTATGCCTGGTAATTTTGCAAACATCCCCGGATGACAAATCCAAATAACGCGTTATTGGATCGCTTTTTAACATAATTGGTAAATTGAATTTATTTGAAATATACATATCCGACATCAATTTGCGAATTTCATCCTCACTAAGTTTGGTATGCTTTGGAACCAGCACATGTTTGGTAATATTAAAAATCATCGTATTCAGCCAAAACAGTTCTGTCCCACGAAACTCCTTGTCTTTAAAAATTTTACTTATATTGGTGTTTGGTTTGGCTTTTGTAATCAGAATAATTTTACCCGGGTTGTTTTCTGGGAAATTTTCTTCACGAATAATATCGATTGTTTCCTTTATCATGTTTGGCTTGATCTTGAAGTGCAAAACCCATTTTATAAAAACGGATGCTTTACCGGGCGAATCAATTCGGAAATCCAACTGCTTACTGTAAAACAGTTTTTTGAAATCATCCTTATTATCAACAAATAATGTATCGGGAAATTCATAGCCCCTATCCTGCATCATTTCCAATAATGTTCTGCGCGAACGAAACAGTTTTTCAATATCATCCATTTGCAGTGGTGTTTAATTTGTAGTTATAAATTTATTTTTAAATAAAAACACATCAAATTTTTCTTATTAAAATAAAATGGTTTTAAAATTTCAAAAAAACAATATATTATTTTTGTTTATTCGTATAATTATTAATTTTTCATAATGCGTTTTCATTGAAAAATAGACGCGCGACGATCCCTTTCCATCAGCCAAAGGTCCTGGTGAAGTTTTGAAACGCTGAAAATGCGCTGGGTTGGGTCGCGGCATTTTGAAAGAATGAAGCAATCGCGAATCTTGGATTCAATTGCTTTTTCAGATGGAAACCGCACGATTTTATCGCATTTTTGTTCCTGCTCGCCGCCGCCGATTGTTTCTTTGATGAGCTGATTCAAATGAGGAATGAACCCAATTTTCTGGTACTTACCATTTTTCTTGAACTTGCCTTGATATGGAAACTTGAACTTGCGGATAACGATCAGAAGTTCTCGTTCAGTCCACACAAAATGAGACCGTCCGCGTTTGCAAATGCTCATGATAGCTAATACAATTACACGAAAAATAATAGAAGATCAAATTTTTGTGTAATTGCCCACCTAAAAAAAATGAGTAGGAATTTTTTTATCTTTTTGAGCGCTTTTATATTTTTTTTCAGCAGCTTCGGGGTCTTTTGAATTAGCAAATCCTTTTGATACCAAATTATTTCCAGTTTCTGCTAATTCTACCCCCGAGTTGGGACCGTTCTCTTGAAACGATTTTTCAACATTATCGGCTACCGTTTGAGGATTAATACTCGATACCATTTTTAATAAATCCGGATTATCAAGCGCTTTTTGTGCAAGTTCGGCTGGATTTCCAGTTTTAAAAGCATTTATTAGTGCGGGATCGGGTGGGCTATTAAAATTCTTGGACAAATCAATCTTCACGGGTACGCCTATTACACTGCTCATTAAACTACTGGCTTGGGCGCTGCCTTGTTGAATGGCCTTTTGGCGATTGGCTTCGAATTGCGCCATCATTTTTTGAACCTGCACCATATAATAATAATATAAACCGGTGCTATAGCTAATTTCTTCTAATTTGGAGGTCAGTTGCTTCATAAAATCTTTTATGGGTTGTTCGCCGCACTCGCGAGACGTTTTTATTTGAAAACAATCATTCTTGATTTCTTTTTTGCTACTAAATTTTAAATTCGTGCTTTTCATCGAGTTCCAAACTCGTAGAATAGTGGTTTGTTGGTTTTCAACGTTGCGTATTTTTTCTTCAATTTGACTCATACTCAGGTACAAATTTTCGTAGGGTTCTACTTCTTCTTTCAGTTTATCCAATTTGATGGATTGACTAATTTCCTTAGAACATTGCTCCAAGTAATGTATCATGCTGTACGCATTTTTTAAGCGATCATTCACCAGTGCCACATCACAATTTAAATTGGGACATTTATCGAAATGCTCGTTTGTTGCTTTTAAACTAAACCAATAGCCGACCACGCTAATTGTAAGAATAATACATAAAAAACAAAATATGGCTATATCCAAAGAATAGTAGGGGTCCATTATATTCTAATTATCCATTTTTAATATTATAGTTTTAATTATATTGAATGGGGAATATTGTGGAAAAAAATTGCTAAAAAATGAGATAATAAATACGACACTCATAATCGAAATAGCACTTTCAATTTTAAAATAAATGAACGGTTTTTCTGGAACCGTTTGAAATTTTGAAACAACTGTCATGAAACAATTTTTATCAAAAAGGATGTACGAAGCTAATAGAATAGCCATATAAATAGTGTGAACCCAAATATATTTTGGAGGCAATAAAACACCAACATAAACAACAAAAATACCAATCAAATGAAACACGGTAATAAATAATGTATTAAAATCAACCGTTTTAAATATATTGTGGATTGTTTCCTGGTAATACATGCTCATTACATCCTCAATCCATGGAAGATCACTGGGTTTATTTGAAAAGCTATTCGCCATATATAATATAATTTTATAATATATGATAGAAGCGCTGTGTTTTTCACAGAATATAAAAACAAATTTAACCATAGATGATTTTAATATTATTGAAAATTGTGGAAAGAATAACTGGGGAAATGTTTGTAAAATAGTTTCCAATACAAACCAATTGTATTCCGCAATTATTATTAATAAAAATGAGCTGACCCACGATGAGCAAAATAAGATGATTGAACAAATACAATACTACATCAATGTTTCATTCCATTTATTCATCAGTAGTCTTGAGGCGATATTTGAATGGGAACAATACGTTTTTATTTTTTGCGAATATCATGAAATAAATTTAGCCTATTTAGTAGGGAATAAAAGCTATTGGAGTGAAGTTGATACTGAACAAAAAATAGGAGCATTTAGCAATATTGCTTTTGCTGTCAATGCATGCCACAAAAGGGGTCTTGTCCATTTAAACATCAAAATGGAAAATATTGCTATAAACACGGACGGAAATGCGTGTCTTTTTAATTTTAGTCAGTGCAGTGGTGTTGGTTCCAATTTGGAAGCGGTCCTAATCCATCCAGCGCCACCCGAAACGCAGCTTGCCGGTTCAGCCGTACTTGCAACGAAAGCAATGGATTGCTGGGCATTGGGACTGCTTCTATATGAACTAATCGACGACAATTGCATTTTTACTGAGGAGTCTGAAAACAAATTCAATTTTGATTTATTTCCACCGCAAATCATTCCAATCGTCAAGGGATTGCTTGAAAATGACCCTGAAAAACGATGGAACATAGATCAATCGATAGAATATCTTTTAGGGATTGGGTATTAACATTTATCTTTTTTTAAAGATGAATAAAAAAATTGATATTTAAAAAAAGTATTTTCCAAAATAAAATCAGCACCACTATGCCCGTTATCACCCGGTCGAAATCCCTGCCCGATGGATATATTCGCGCATATAAGATAGTTAATAAGGTGTACTCACCACAGAGTGAATTAATTGTTCCAATTGTTGCCGTTTTAATAATTCCAAATGGTGTTAACACAACCATGGCTAGAGAAATTTTTGGGGGAAACCCAGATTATTGCAAATATCGATCCGAATGCGCTTTTGTAGAAAATTTTCTGGATCTAACTGAAAAACCATTGGCAAACGTACTTGAGGCATATTCTTGGTATATGCCTTCCAAATCATTTGTGTATAGAAGGGGACAATTTATATATCCCGATCATTTTCATTCCAATATTGAGAAAATTTGCGGGGGCGGCATTCATTTTTTCAAAACTATTCAAGGGGCAATTGCTTATTACATTTTAAGTTCAAACAAAAAATACATCCAAAAGAAGGTATTGTGTCCCGGTCATGTATTGCCCTATGATATAAAAAAAAATTTTATAGGAGATGGCATCTATTCGGTAAAAAATGACAACGGACATTGGATGCATACAGTTGAATACAAACAAAATATGATTCGAATGTATAAAACCAATAAAAATAATATCATGCATACCACAAAATTTTATTATAATTCAAATAATACGGAAGTAAAAACGGAAACAATCTTAGAAAATTGCGAGAGTGATACTAAATATACAACCGTGTTTAAAATCGATTAGTAGCAGCAGCAGGTTTTATTTTTTCTTATAAAAAAGTATCGCAATTGTTCCAAGAGCAATATTGGTTAAAAAACTGATTCCAAACCAATGTTTAAAAAATTGCAGATCCTTTATATCTTCATCATTTTTAAAAAGGGAACGACCCAATTCATTTTTGGCATTCATCCAACCTTCTAAATTACGATTGATTTCGAAACAATTCAGTTTTTTTTTAAGGTATATTTCAAGCAACGTCTTTTCGCATAGCACGCTTCGATCATTGGTGAAATTCACAAACGGTGAACAATACAGTCTATTTTCGGGTGTATCCGATATAAGAATATTTTCACGAAACATATAATTTATAATTTATATTTAATTTATAATTTTATATTAATTTCAATGTAATAAAAAATTATAAACAATTAATGATGCGCCAATTAAATGTTGTCAATATTAACGTCGGCATTTTCATCCTCCTCCTCACTTTCCGAAGAGGGTAGCTCGTAGGTGCGATTTTGGATCAAGCCATCATCATTTTCCACCGCACCGGTGTCATCTACAAATTCAACTCCAGCCGAATTTGCATCAAACATATTTTCGTTTGAATTAATTTTAATTGAAGTAGGAATATAAGCCGATTTTATTAATTTTCGGGCTTCGGATGGCGTATAACGCAGTATAATATCTCCTTTTCCGGGTTCAAAATTTCTCAGACCTACTAGCACAATATCTTCACGTTGAATCCACTGATGAATGCGCCCTGCAATTCGGCACATTAAGAGCTTTCCAGATGATAAACACATAACTTCAGCTCGTTTATCGCCCAGCAGTTTTAAAACTTGTCCGTAATCGCTTTCATCTGGAACCGCAAGCGCTAATTCACGCTTTGCAACCTGGGTGTTTTGCCGATTGCGATGATTGTTTCCATGTTTTCCGCCACCGAGAATTGGAAAGGTCGCATAAATCGTGGCATCTGGCTCCGACGGGATGGGTTCATCATTTTTTAGAATTCGGTTTTTATATATTAAAGTCAGTGGGGATTGCGATGGATATCCTTCCCTTTCGCAAATACGGGATCGAATGTCGTAGATGGTATGACAATCGGTAGAATCGATTGTAATAGTTCTATTTGTTGGAAGACGGATAAAGAGCGAGTACATAGTTAGGTTCTTATAGTGTATTGCCTGTGTAAATTTTATATCAATTTTTTTTATGTTTCACCCAACCCGTAAAATGCACAATAAAAAAATGAATAAATAAAAGAGATATGTTTTCAAAATGATTTTCGGTTCCAATTACAAAAAAACTCAAAACGACAGTTTGTTCCGCGTAAAACAGGATGTAATTAAGATTGCGAATACCTGCCCGATACAATATTGTCAAATGACAGAAAATAAATAGGGGTTGAATAATGCGGTTTGAAAAATGAAAGTATTCGATCGTTTTTGGAATGTAAACATTAAAAATAGCATCATTTTTAATGCTGCTTATGATCAATTGTAGCGTTGGTTTATAAAAATCATCATGATTGTCATTGTTGCCGGCGGCGGGGCTCCAAAAATTAGCGTAAAATGTTCCAAAAAATAGAGCGTTCAATATGAAAATAAAAGCACCAGCAGTCCCCATTATGTCTTACCTTCTGAATGTTCTCTTATATTTTTACAATATTGGTGATTGCCTTTTTACAGATGGGGCACTCATTTTTGTCCATTTTGATATAGCAGTCGCTGCAACCAATTGCGTGTCCGCACGGTATAAATTTAATATTTATTTTATTTGATACGCACATAACACATTGATGGTTTTCATTGTCGGTTTCTTCTGCAATCGCATCTAGGGGCAGCGGCAACGGTATTTTATTTTGCGGCTCATGCTGCGGGGGAATAACAATCATTCCAGGATCCATGGTAATGCGATAATAAAATCCACGGAATCCCAACCGGGACCATTCGTTATCGCTTATTCGGAATCGTGATCGATTTAGGTCGTTTCTTTCGAAATAGATGCTATTGTTTTCATTTCTTCCAATTGTAAAAACAATGCCCGGATAGAGATGATCCAAGTCAATAATGGTGTCGGTTTGATGGGTTCGGTCCGTGCCCTTTGAAATATAGGTCTTCGTTGGTTTATTATCGTAAATGTAATCATAAAATGCCCAGGTTTGATAGTCCCTGGCTCGGTGCCAATCTACGGGTTGCTGATCCACCAAAAATATTTTAACATCATTCCAGTCGCAAATGGGTAATTTATGGTTGGTATTTTGAATCATTCGAATATGAATACCGTTGTGCGGGTCATTATTTTCGCGAAAAATAACTGCGTCATTACAATGGAACGGCGCCTCCTGATACCGGTTGTGAGATCGGTATTGATTAAACATCTGAACCTGTTCATCGTTCGCTGCTATCCAATTATTTCCCCATTTTATTTTAATCATAACACCTGTTGCGATTTTCATAAATTATTTGATGATGATATTCTTAAATGTTTTTTGGGTATGAAATATAAAAATACCTCTCCAATAGTTATATATATTTGTAAATGAATACTATAATTGGTTATTTGTCTAGCTATTTTAAAATAATTCCGCGCAAAGCGAGGGACACACTATATAATTATTATTATGGTATTCGTGCCGTGCCCGCGATTCGTATGGAAACCATTCCCCGTATGTATTCTATTTTAAACCACATAACCAGCCTGGGATTAGAACCGACTGAAATTGTTCCTGGCATTTTTTTAGGCAATGGATATAACGCCAGTAATAACCAAACGCTTCGATATTATAAAATAACGTCCATAATTAATGCAAGCATTGAAATCCCGAACTGTTATGAAAATCGCGATCAATTTAAATATTGTAGAATCCCCATTTTAGATGACAATCAGCATCATATCGCTGAATACATACCGGAAATGCTTCGTTTTTATGAGGAAACTCAAATCGATGCCGACCATGCCCTTTTGATTCATTGTTATATGGGAAGCAGTCGTTCTGCCAGCATTGTTTTACTGTTTTTGATTGTAAAATACGGGTACAGCTTTGATGCGGCTCTAACGTTAATCAAGACAAAAAGACCGATTGTAAACATCAACACCAATTTTCTCGAAGACATACGCAATTACATTGAAGGCAACGGACATAATACCATTAATTTAAACAACGAGGTATCAATTTGTGTGGAATAAGTGTACGTTTTTAAAGTTAAATAAATTATATGATTTCTTGTGTATTAGTATATTGAAATGAATATCCTTATTCTTGATAACGATGAATGTTTGGGTTCATTTGGATTAATAAGTAATTTGTACGAAAACCTAATAGGGCAACATTTTTTGATGCGCAAATTAAAGGAATTTGATAAAGAACGCATGGTTGAAGAAAAATTATTCATCAATTTTGCAATTGAGTGTTTAAATGCGGGGTTTGGGCGGCCAGGTTTGAAGGATTTTTTTCGAATGATTAAGGACCTGAAAGAACAACAAATTATCCATTGTGTCATCATGTATACCAGCGCTGCGCGAAATAACTCTGCTGATGAAAAACCGTATTTGAATTGGGTCGGAACTCTGCGAAAAATTTTTGAAACGTCGGTGAGTCATTACAAGCCGCATGTCATGCTCTATGATTATGACCACAGTGGTCGCAGTGATGAAAATCCACCGCGCATGTCGGAAGACGGTGCCACCCAAAAAAGTGTCGACGTGGTGCTGGAACGGCTCGGAATAAAACCGGAACGCGTTAAAAGCGTTATTTTTATTGATGATCGCCCGCAAAACATTTGGAAATGGGACGAAAATAAGTTGGTTCGGTTAGGAGTGGAAGGCTATTATTACTTGCCCGATAAAGCGGTTCTTCAAAAAATCTGCGCAAAATATGACCCCCTTTTTGAAAAGTGCGGCTTGCTAAAACCGTCGCAATTTTTAGATGACGCCTATCAAGAAGAGGTGGAAGATATGCGCGGTGAAAACAAGACGATTGGTGGCCCGCCAAAGGATGACGACTATTTATCGGAAGACCAGATTAACGACCTGTTTAAAGCGCTGTTTGAATGAATTTATTTAATCTAAAAATATTTTTGATCGGTTTCAATTGATTGCATTCAAAAATATTTTAACTCCGACCTACACCCAAAGTGGTTTAAAGATAACCCTTGCTATATGAATATAGCGCGAATTTAATTATTTGATGGCAGCATCGTCGAAGGTAGCGATTGGTATAGATTTGGGAACGTGCATGAGTTGCGTTGGTATTTTTCAAAACGGAAAAGTAGAAATTATTCCAAATGAGCAGGGCAATCGAATTACGCCTTCCATGGTGAGTTTTAGTCCTACTTCTAGTGAACGCATTGTGGGCGACAGTGCAAAAGCGTCGGCCAACAGCAATCCAGCGAATACGCTGTATGATGTGAAGCGCATTATTGGGCGCATGTGGGATGATAAGGGACTGCAGGACGATGTAGCGCGGTTCCCTTTCACGGTAAGGGATGATGGTAGAAATAAGCCGATCGTTGATGTGGAATTCAACGGTGAGAAAAAATCGTTTTATCCAGAGGCCATTTCGGCAATGGTGCTGGCGTACATGAAAGAAACGGCGGAGGCATACCTTGGTAAAAAGGTTACGGACGCCGTGGTGACCGTGCCGGCGTACATGAACAACGAGTGTCGTCAAGCGACCAAAACCGCTTGTCAAATAGCGGGAATGAACTGCCTGCGCATCATTAACGAACCCACCGCGGCTTCAATTGCGTATCATCTGGATAAGAAAAAGGATCGGGACCAGCATGTGCTGGTGTTTGACATGGGTGGTGGAACGCACGACGTGTCGTTGCTGGAAATCAGTACGGATGGGGTGATTGAGTGTCTGGCAACGGGTGGCGACGTGCATTTGGGTGGAACGGATTTGGACAACCGACTGCTGCAGCACTGCGTGGATGATTTTAAGAAAAAACACAAGCGCGATTTGTCCGACAATGTGCGCGGCATGCGTCGCTTGTTAACTGCGTGCGAACGTGCAAAAAAGACGCTGTCCAGTTCAACTTCGGCATCCATTGAGGTCGATGCGCTTGTGGACGGAATAGACTACAACATTCAAATTACCCGGGCCAAATTCGAGAGCCTGTGTTCGGATATTTTCCAGCGGGCGATTGACCCCGTTTCGCAGGTGCTGCAGGACGCGAAACTGTCCAAATCCTCCGTAGATGAAGTGGTGCTGGTTGGTGGATCCACCCGCATTCCCAAGATTCAGCAAATGTTGAGCGAATACTTTGGCGGTAAGGAGTTGAATAAGTCGGTTAATCCGGATGAAGCCGTGGCGTACGGTGCTGCCATTCAGGCCGCAATTTTGATCGGCGACACCAGCGAAACCACGAAGGACATTTTGTTGCTGGACGTTACGCCCCTGTCGCTGTCCATTGAAACTGCGGGTGGTGTTTCAACCGTAATTGTGCCCCGTGGAACCACCATTCCCGTTCGAAAGTCGGAAAAGTTTTCAACGTATGCCGACAATCAGCCCGGGTGCACCATTCGCATTTTCGAGGGTGAGCGCAAATTTACAAAGGACAACAATTTGCTGGGTCAATTTGACTTGAGCGGGTTTCCTCCTGCGCCCCGCGGCGTTCCCCAAATTTCCGTGGATTTGGACATTGATGCCAACGGCATTTTGAACGTGAACGCCAAGGAAGAAACCAGTGGAAAAACCAATAAAATTACGATTACCAATGATAAATCGCGTTTGAGCCAGGATGATATTGATCGGATGGTTAAAGAGGCGGAGCGGTTTAAAGAGGAGGATGAACTTCAAAAGGCAAAGGTTGAAGCGCGCAACGGGTTTGAAAACTACGTGTATCAAATTAAAAACACCTTGAGCGGTAACCTAAAGGACAAATTTGCGGCGGATGAGCGTCAAATATTGGAAAAATTGGTGGATGATAACTTGAAGTGGATTGATGATGGACAGCACACTAAGGAGGAGTACGATGCTAAACAAAAGGAAGTGGAATCCGTGTATTTTCCGATTATTCAAAAGGTGTATGGAGGAAGCAATCAAGGCGCTACACCGACGCCGACCGCCGACGCCGCGCCGGCAGCTGGTCCAAATGTCGAAGAGTTGGATTAATTTATTTCTATTTCAATAATTTATTTTATTAAAATAGAATATAATGGGAAATAAACCAAGCACCTATTCATCTAATGAAAAAGTGCTGAATATTAAGCACGATTTAGAAGACATGTATAAGCAGGTATTGTCGCCGCAAAATATTGAAAAAACGATAAAGGAGGACTATTGCCAAAACCTGCAGGTAAGCATAACAAACGACGTTTTAAAAAAATATAGCGATGCCTATTTGAAAGACAGCGCGAAAAGCATTGTGTTGGGTTTCAGTCCAGTCGATGATATGTCGGAAGGCAAACAAGAAATATGCAAGCGATTGAGCGAGTATTTCATCAAAAAAATCAATTTAGTCGGAACAATTATTAACAGCATTCGATTGGCCCACATGAAAATGGACCGCATCAAAAATGGTGGGTTGTGCATTAACCCAAATGAACAAAACATGCAGCCCACCGAAAAATCATTTACGATACCGGTAGAACCGTCCATCCCTTTTAAATTTAATGCAAAAAATACGGGATTAATACTTGTAGACCAGGACATTTTAAAAATAAGAAAAGACACTTTGAAAAAAGTGAGCGCGTCCGGCGTTGCCATTGATGAAGAGGGTTTGTTGCATAAATTAGCGCTCATTGAAATTGACAACAGCCGCGAATGTAAAAATAACGGCGGTCAGTGGCTGTCCAATCGCAAACAGGCTGAAAAGTTGTATGTGGTTCCCAGTCCCGATCTGCAGAATGAAAATAAACAATGGTTCGACACCCTGAGTAAATTGGAGAGTTCGGTTTATGGTAAAATTGGGGAACTTATTTCTTTACTGGATTTGTTAATTGAGGAACGCATTGAGCCAAAGATGATTGACGGCAAAGAAGAGCGCATCAAAATCTTTCGAGACCGGCTCATATTTGATAAAGATTTGGATTCGATTCTTCTAAAGGCCAAGAAAATATTAGTTGATTTATTCATTGATTTGGACAGCTATTTTATAATTCTTATGACTATGAAAGTGATCGGACAAGAGCACCTTAAAGAAATTAAAGAAATGGAAGCACGCCTCAAAACCCTTAAATCCAGGGCTAATTAGTTTTGAATCCGTCGTCGTCGCCGTCATAAAAAATGAAAGGAAAAAGGCGCTATTTTTTCTGGTTGTCATCTTGCTCTAATTTTTCAAGTCGTTGTTTTTCAAACAATTTTTGAAACATTTGTGCCCGTTCTTCTCGCGTTATTATTCGCGAAGCGGAACCGCCTGCCTCGTCATTAATTCGATATCCTTTGCCAATAAAATGCCGATTTTTATGTTCCTCTTCTGCCCTTCGTTTTTCTTCTTCCGCCATTTTTTCTTTTTCTTCTCCCTCTTTTTGTAAGCGTTTTTCTTCTTCAATCCGCACCAATTCCGCGCGTTCCTGTTCTTCAATATCCATGGGAGTTTCGAAATCGATTTCTATGTCGGCATTGAAAAGGCATCCGTCCAGCATGCCAACTCCTTCAGTATCGCGCAGTTCCAAAACATGAAATTCGACTCCAAACACATTCACTGGATCGCCGACACTGATGTAATTTATTTTGCTGAACTCCGTTTCCAACGTTTCCTTTAAACCGTCCCAATAAACATAACTGCTGTGGGTAGCACGCACCTTAATGAACCCCGCTTTTCGAACAGTGTCCACATTTTCTAATGAAACCATGGAAAAGGGTTCTAATCGCAATTTTGAAAGTGCCCAATAAGGAACCACGACGATTTCATCCTCACCCACTTCAATGTTTCCAAAAATGACGCACTGAAAGGATGGATCCGCCATGCTTCTGAGCTCGATGCACATGGGCGTATCGCTGTTGAAATGATAGAGTATTTCATCCATGCATCGATTCGGGATGCGAACCGAATGACCAATGTTTTTTTCAGGCGCATCGGGATCAATTAATTCCCACGATAGAATGGGTATATTACTAAATTTCATTTTATTTTATTATATGGATTAAAAAAATAAAATGTTTCAATTTTTATTTATGGGGTTTTAAATTTCATAATCACTTTTGTATTTATAACTGTGTTTGTAAACGAATTGAATAAAATCATTGTAAAATTTGCTCTCATTCAAAATAACGATGTCATTGTCTTTAATACTTTTTATAACTACGGCATAAAGCGCGTCAATTTCTTCGTTGTAGCACTTATAGAATTGAGTTAAGCATAAATATCGACTGGACCTAAACGGCGGGTTCATTTTCGCAACAGATGCGTGGTTAGGAAAGGGAAAGCGTCGGTGTGTATGTTATAAAGCATATTTATTTTTTTAAATATAAATAGAATGGAATATGCTTTGTTTTTTAAAAAATATTACATAATTAATTTCTCTTCATAAAAATATAATGCAGAATACACTCATTGGCGGATTATTATTATTAGGTGGAATTTGGGTTAGCATTAAAAATAACCGGACGAAAGGCAGTATTCTGTTAATAACATTGCTGCTTATCGTGAGCATTTCGCTCGTTGTGTCTCTTAAGCCCAACAACAGCAGCAGCGTTTCAGTTCCGCCATCGATTGTTATGGAACATTTGGAAAATCCTCCTCAACCACTACCAATGCCCCTCGAAGTGCCAAAACCACAGGCATCAAGCGCTTCAAACCAAAAAGCTCAACCCGAGAACATTGAATTAAAAAAAACGCCGAATCCCCCGTTTACGCTGATTCAGGGCAGTGCATCCAACACGATAAATAATATTCAGTTTGTGGACACCAATAACAACGTTTTGTACAGCGGTTCAAACATGGATGGAACGAAATTTCGCTATCAGTGCCCGTCTGGAACCAACATTGTAGGCTATGAAATAAATAATGAAGGCTCTGACGCCAAAAATTCCAGCATATTCGGTGGGTTCGGTCCGGTTTATTGCGCGGATGGAACGGTAATCGGTAGCAGCGTTGGAAAGCCGCAATCTCAGCGCGTTGGACAGGTTCCAACTACATCTTTGTCAAGTTATCAATTTGTGGATAGCAAATCACTGGCATTTGATGGCAGCATGATGGGAACGATTAATGACACCAATGTGGAACAATGCGCGTCCATGTGCACCATGTTAAAAGATAAATGCGGTGGATTTACCTACAACAATGACGATAAAAAATGCGGTTTAGCGTACTTAATTGACAGTAATAAATTGCAACCCAATTCCAATGGTCGAACGTATATGAAACCCGAAGTAAAGAAAAATTAAATAAACTTTTTATAATTTGTTTATTTAATTTGTTTAACCTACCCATAGTTCATTTGGACTTAGTTAAATTGGTTTCGTTGGTTGTAATAGTATCATATATTTTTGTTATTTTCGAATAAATTATATAAAATTTTGATATTTATTAAAATATGTCTAATATCTACGAGTGCGTATTTGTCTTTTACTTACTCTATTTCTCCTATATTTCTTTCGTCTAGACCCGCCGCCATCAGGCGTTTTCGGAAGAGGACGATGCCTTCCAAGATTGTGATTATATACTTCTTCATTTTCGGTAGTTTGGGTCAATTCATCATTCGTCCAACCCAACATTGGCTTTAATCTCTTCCATTTTTCGGCACTTTCTAAACGAATTTTCTTCAGATGTAGTTCTCGCGCAGCAGCAGCCAGTTCTCTATTTTTAATCGCCTGCTTTTCATCGAGTCTCATCTGCTCTGCTTCCCGCGCAGCAGCTTCCCGCCGCGCAGCAGCTTGCTGATCAGCAACTGAAGGCGTGCTCCATTTATTGAGTGTTGTAAGATTAAAGCTTGGATCCTGAATTTTTGTTCTATTCATAGTATTTATATTATAATAAAATAATAATTATGATGATCGATGTAATAAATTAAATCAAAAAAAAATGATTATATGACAATTCAATAAAAAGCCTACATCTTTAAATTCGGTATTATATCATGAAGTTCTACTATCCGGTATTGAATGACGGGAGGCTCTAATGAAAGAATTTCCTCATATTTTAAACTGCGTTCTTCGGCAGTTAAACCGGGTGTTTGTTGTATTTTTTTCATATACTGTATTTGTGGGGAATGCATAATAATGTCTTTCACGCATTCATACCCATTGTATTCTTGTATTACCGGTGTAAACCATAACTCAAACGGAATTATGTTTTGAGAACTGTGTGTATAAAATTCGATGCACTTTATAGGACAACATGTGTTAAAACTAATGTCGTATCCGAAATGATTAAATGTTTTAGAAACACCCAATTTTTGAATTACGTCGTAAAATTTGGGATCTGTTCTTATTGGGTCATTGCATTTTATAAGACCCAAATTATTATAATTATAATCATTTCCATAATGTAGTCGAATCGCTTCACTATTAACATAAAATCCCGAATAACTTGAATATATCAAACACCTTAATATAACGTTCTCTTCTTTACTTTGGTTGGTCATATATATTTTTTATATTTAATTTAATATTAACACTATACTTTATATGAAAAAAAAACAATTTATTATGCAAATTTCAAATTTTCCCAAAAAAAAATTGATTTATCAGCCACACCTGAATAAATTAATAAATTAATAAATACGTAAATGCTTATCATTTCATCTGAATCACAAACCAAAGATTGGCGTAAATCTCAACCCTGGTGGAAGGGTGGCAAATCAAATGAGTGTGAAATCTATCAGCGCAATCAAATACAGCAAATAACAAATCAACAATGCGTTAAAAGCAGTAAGCGCCTAAACAGCCGCACCATGGAATTTAAAGAGCATACCAATCCACTAACTCAAGAGGATGGGTTTGACTGGACTGAAAATTTCGATGGATACCAGTTGCTTCCTTCATCCGGCGTTGAATTGTATTATAATTTAAAAATGATATGTGATAAAGGCGGTGCTCAAACGCGTTCATTGCGCGAAGTGTACCATTTCATTGAAGCCCAAATAGATTTTTTGCGCCTTCATCCGAATCGTCCCATTTATTTCATAAACATTTTGGACGGTGATACCAGCTTCTTTCAAAAAGATAAATTCAATTATTTGATGAATTTACCTGAAAATGCGCCTGCAAAAAATAAAATAATTATCGAAGACATGCACCGTTTTCGCGATTGGTTCGTTTCAAATTTTACGTCGGCGGCGGCGGCGGCGGCGGCAAATCGTTTAGAAGAATGTACCCAATAATTTGATAAGCTAAATCAAATGAAATTCGTTTTCGGGCAATTGTATTACTTTCGCGATAATTTGTTAAAAATAGTGAATTATATTTTTCACGATTTGTATTGATAAACTCATTAAAATCGTGCACTAATTTTTTTTGCGTTTCGATTGAAATGGGTGGATCAATCGTAATTGTCGCATAACTTCGCTCCGATCGATCCTTCGTTCGGTCATAGAAGATCTCCGAGTCGGGTATCATGACAAGACCGAGACGATTGTTCATATTGTTATCAATGCATTTTAAAAGAATGTTAGTGCTTGGAGTCATATCTTGAATCAATCTGCCAATTCGATAGCCGTTATTTGGCGGCAATTTATAGAGTTCTCCACCAATCGTGTAATTATTTGAAGCATTTAATTGGAATAGGAACATTTTTTTTTGTGGATAGATAATAAATGGAATTGGCTCATCCACCTCAGCCGCGGCGGTCTTTGCAACAAACTGAAAACTACAAACCGCGTATGACGTATCGTCAAAAACCGCTTCTTCAAATACATTCACGCGGATGACTTTAAAAATATCCAAAAAATTCTGTCGCAATTTCGTATCGCTTGCGCGAATCGATGACCAAAAATTCAAAGGAATAATTAAAACACCACCCGACGGTGCTTGTCGTATAATTTCAATCATAAAGCATTTATACAAATCATTTGTGTCATATAAATCGAATAATTCTTTGTTTGCGCTCTTATTTCGCGCTAAATATGGCGGATTGGTTATAACAAATTTATTCCGGTATGACGGCGGATTTTTAATTGTATCCTGTTGCGTGGTCCCTTCTATTTTTGGGTCAATATCAAAATGTTCCAATTCGTAATTGGTTCCATTTCTTTTTATGAAATGAAGCAAATCGCCTTTGCCAACAAATGGTTCAATTATTTGAGTAATATTGGAAGGGATCGTTATTTCATCAAGAATGTATTCGTAATTGGTTGTATAAAATTGGCCTAATCTTTGTTTATTTTTTTGCATCTATACTAAAATATTGGGTATTTTATTAAATCAATTTTTCCTCAAAAAAATTGATCTGGGATTTATATCTTCAGGATGACATAAATAGTCAAACGCACACAGACAACAATGCCCACCGAATCAAAACAATTGATCAATTACTCCCTCAAGGACATTATTAAGGTTGATAAATATAGGTTGCTCCTTTTGAAGAATTTGGGCAAGTTGGTGCTTGAAGAATATGATCTCCAAAATTATGAAGCATGTGTCCAAACCGCGCTCACTTATCTCAAGCTTTATCGGCGCATGGTTCCCGAATACAGCAACACGACCTACGTCGATACCGACGTGGATGATGACATTCAGCCGCACAACATGAAAGAGGTTAAGTACATCAGTCCCAAATATTTGGACCGAGTTATCAGCGCATACATGGAGTGTCGCAAATATTTGGTTGGTCCGGCGGTTCAAAAACTTATCCAGGAAAGGATCAACCCCTTTTTGCCAAGGCATGAACAATGGGAAACGTTCACTTCATTTCGTGATATGGCCCTGGTTGATGGCATCAATGAAAGTGAATATCAGCTTTTGTTGAAAGCCAGATACAATAAATATGCAATGAAATTGATTGAACATTTAGAGTATTTGCAGCAATTTAAAAAGGCCCAAATTTATGAACGACTTCTGTTTTAATGCGGCGTGGCGCGGTGTGTGGGGTTATAATATTTCTATCTTATAATGAGTATCTGGATATATTTTTTTATTTTCAATTGCTATGTATTCATAGTTCCTAAATTCGGCATATTCTTTTTGCAAGTGTTCGGGAATCTCGGAATAATCCAATAAACAAATATCATAAAATGCTTTATCTTCCCAGAAATGCAAATATCCGACAATCAAACTCAAGTCTTCGATGGAAAGGCAGTACTTTTGCTCGTACAGTTTTAATAAAACTTCTTCGTCAATTGTAATTTTATTTACATCGTTGATATTGGACCACACAAAATCGTGATTGATTTCCTGTTCCTTGCAATATTCTTTAAATCGCAGTTGTTCAATTCGTCCAACTTCAACATAGGATGCCCCGATTTTTAATGTAAGTTTGTTTTCTTTTATTTTAAACACGATTTCTATTATTCTAGATTTTTTTTCATCCTTATAAACATCGCGTGCGTCCAACGTTAGTACCAGTTTAGTTGGAATGTGTATTTTTGGAGCACCTTTATTTACCATGATCAAGCCTGACTATATTAATATTTATACATGGCATATTTTTAAGTTTATTTGCCCTGCCAAAAAAAAATAACTACTCTCTACGTCTTGGATCGTTATTGGGATTGTATTTCGGATCGTTTTCGGGATTGCATTTTAAAATGGTCGATACCGGAACGCTCTTGAACAGCATGTCCTTATTTTCGCAAACCACATGTGGAACTAAGTCCCATCCGTTTTCCTCCGCTTTTTGGTGCGCGTACCATCCTTTAATTTGCCATTTCTCGTAAACAAACGGCCCGTAATTAATTCTTTTTCCATTTTCATCGCGCCGCGTGCGTGGAATCCACACCCAATAATTATTCCCTCGTTCGCGCAAATACCATATGCTGGACGTTCCGCTATATTTCAGACAATCGAGCATGCGTGGCTCGCACTCGTTGCAATAAAAATACCCCATTCGGTTATCAAGATCGGTCATTTCCTGCTTTATATTATCAGCACCAACGTTTCGGTTGCAAAAATCACAGGTTGTAATGCTGCACATGACTTTCCGCCAGGGTGGTAGGTGGTATTCTTCGGAACATGGACTTTTGTTATCATCGTTAAGTTTATTGTCGGTTGAAAACACTTTACCAACATGAAAAGAACCGTCTTTTTCACAAACTATATAATCAAACTTAATATTCATTATATAGTTCATTATTAAATCATTTTTAAAAATCAATTTTTATTCGTTTCCAAATAACACACGCTCATCCAACAATTTTATTTTTTAATAGCATCTTCCCAAAACTGGACGTCCACAATTTTACCCAACATGACAACGGAATTGCCCTCCATAATCGCAATACGCCCCAAGCCCTCGCAGTTTTTAAACAGGTCAACCACAAACGGCTGCTGGGGTTCAAACACAATTTCCGCCATTTCATTGGCTTTAACGCAATTGGGCTCTTCCACTTTCTTCATACCCGTTTCTTTACCCATTTTCCATTTAATTTCGCTTAGACGAACGGCGCTGTGAGCCGTGCGCACGCAACCGATGGGCGTATACCCTTTTTTCAATTCTCCGGGATGATCCAACACTTGAACCTGTGCCGTAAACGATTTGGCCCGTTTCAAAGTGGCGTCCTTCTTCAGCACCATAATATCGCCGCTTCGGGGCATATTCAATTTATCCAAGCCTTTGATGTTGAATCCGCAGTTATCACCGGGTCCAGCCATTTCGATGTTTTTATGATGCATTTCGATTGTAAAGATTTTACCACCGCACGGATTGCCGGCCGTGTTCGTGGGCAGAAAAACCACTTCATCACCGGGCGAAACGCGACCCTGTTCAACGCGTCCCGTAATAACATCACCAACACCCTTGATTTTATAGACACCGGAAATCGGTGCACGAAGCGGCGTATCCAGCACGCGCGCCGGCAGCGTCACAAAATTATTCAAAGCATCCAGAACCGTCTGACAATTTACCTTTTCACCGACCGTATTGACCACTTCCACGCCGGTCCACCATGGCATGTTGTCCGATTTTTTGATGAGGTTATCCCCGTTAAATCCAGAAATGGGCAAAAACGGAATCGTAGACGTGATGGTCTCCCGCTTGTATCCCACTTTGGAAAGCATGTCCACCATTTCATCGCGTACTTCTTCGTACCGCTCCTTTGAAAAGTTGACGGTTTTTTCGTCCATTTTGTTAATGCAAACAATGAGTTGTTTGACACCCAACAAATTGAGCAAGCGCGCGTGCTGACGCGTCTGTCCCTGCACCTCACCCGATTTATGATCGCCCTTCGCAATCGCCGTTGCAAAATTACCGTCGGCTGGAACCATGAGCAGCGAGACGTCAACCTGGCTTGCGCCGGAAATCATGTTTCGAATAAAATCCCTGTGGCCGGGACAGTCCACAATGGTATAATGGTAGCGATCCGTAAAAAATTCCTTCGTTGTGCACGAAATAGTGATGCCGCGTTCTTGTTCCTCTTTTTGCGTGTCCATATAAAAAGCAAACGCGAAACTGTCCTTGCCAAGTTCGTGAGCCCGCTGCTTAAGCTTTTCCATATCACGCTCATTAATTCCACCAAGCTCGTAAATGAGACGACCGGTGGTGGTGCTTTTGCCACTGTCAACGTGGCCGACCACAGAAACTGAAATGTGTTTTTTGTCCGATGACATTTTGATGATGTCTTTTATTGGTGCCTTGTTTTTATATACATATCGCGTCCGTCTTTATCCGATTAGCGCCGAAATGGTTTCTTCCATATTACCCCGGTACAAAATCAACAATCTGCGATTTTGTTCGCGATCCCCGAACCCCATGGTTTCCAGTTGATTGAGTTCGCTTTCATAATTACGATTATTGGCGGCTTCATCATTATTATATGCATTTAGAATGCTAATTAAATTGGTTATTAAATCGGTCCCGTTCCCGGATGATTCGATTGGAGCAATATACGTATTTAAAAAAATTACAAACAATTTGGCGTCATCCACGATGTCATAATCCTGCAGGCAAGCGTCGTCTTCTAAAATTTGTCCTTTAAAAATAATTTCAATACTTTCTTCAGATCCATATTTTTTTTTAATGAAATCTATTTTGGTCGAACCGCTAACGATTAATGATTTCGGTTTATTTTTATTTGAGACTAATTCTATATCAAACATATCTTGCAAACGACGTCAATATATATATATTTAATTTTTACTTTAAATATTTATGTATCAACGGTAATATTCATGCAACTGTCCAGCGTATTTTGCTTGTTTATCAATGGTTTATTGCGTTTGAGGGCAAAATCCTCCTTCTTCTTAGCGCCATCATAACCCTTGCTATTATTTACAACTGCCTGTACATTTTTTTTATAATAGATAACATTTGTTTCTTCCTGAATGGGTAAAATTGACATGACCGGAGGCATGATAATATTGCTGGAAATGTAATCATTATTAAAACTGGCACGATAATCGTCGATATCCTGATGCCCGCCAAAAATTTTTAAACACGTGCGATGACCCGGTATTTTCACCCGATAAAACGGGTTGTTATATGCCATTTTGTACATTGTATTTAATAAATTATAATTTTCGTTCGCATTCCCAACGCTCATGATATCAAAAAAATTGAACGCAGCAGCGCATTCGGGATAACAGAAATTACCGTACACGTGAAAAATACCGTTTTGATACTTGAACGGAAGTGCAGCGGGCGTATGATCAAACGGGTGGCAACAATTAAAACAATAAATATTTGTTTTTTGCGGCCACATTTTTTTCTTGTTGCACTCCATGAATTGATGCATGGTGTAATCGGCGGGTTTCCTTGTACCCATACTCTTTACTTTACTGATATCGAAATCATTTTTTCGCATTTCAAGTAAATTTTCGTATTCGCGATTGATGTCCTCATTTATTTTTTTATCAAGTTTATCCAAAGAACCGTCCCCATCCCAGGCATTGTTCTCGTATTTTGATTCGTACACGCTGGATACCTGACAATCCTGAATGATATTCGTTATTTCAGAATTAATTGGCAAATGAAGAATAATATTTTTCTTTACTTCGGAATCAGCTGATGAAGATTCATTTGAGATAAGCTTGTTAATGACAATAATATTATTTGAATTAATATTCTTTTTTTGATGCTTAATTTTGGTATCTTCTTCTTGCGTGGCATTTGTTGTCAGGGATTCCAATTTGTTCTTTGGCTTTCGTCCCCTTTTTTTTGGAACGACGACTTCATCCACTGTTTCAGGCATAATTTCGATCGGGATCGGGATTTCTTCTTTCACTGTCTCCGCTTTCGGCTTTCGCCCCCGTTTCTTTTGTTCCAAATTCATCATATTTAAGATTATGTAATATTTATTTTGGGCCACTTATCTTTAAGTTCATTTAGCTGATACGGCGGGCATGCCCAGTCCAGCAAAAAAATTATCCAGCCAAGATTTTATCAGGTTGTCATCCAAATTATTGCTCTGTTCAATATCATTATTTATAAAAAAATTTGTTGCATACATTTTCCAATTTACACATGGAAATATTTTAAGGGTCATTAACATCCAATGAATAAAAATGTTTCGATTTATTTGTCCAGAAACAACGCGCTTAAAAAAATAATCCACTAGTTCGTGAAACGTTTTATAATCAAACGCGGTATTCTTGTAGAGCGCGTCCACCTCAGCATCCGTAAAAACTCGCCCCTTATTAATTACATTTATTTCGTTATGTTGTGTTTTAAACCAATTAATTACGGATTGTCTAGTGGACAACGACTTCGTAAACATTTTAATATTCATGGCTGATTGCAAGTGTTGAGCACAATACGGGCAGGGAATAAGATAAACAATAATACTGAAATATTTCATAAGAAACTGCTGTTCCAAAATCGACATGTTTTCAGGCAAAAAATAACTTATTTTATGGATTAGGTACCACAACCGAGGACCCCAAAAGAGACGTCCATAATTGGGTTTATTAGGTATATTTAAATTCATAATATATACAAATTAAGATAAAAAAACAAAAAATAAAACTAAATAATATAATGAACTACTTGTATTATTTATTATTATTCGTATTGCTTATATGCGCATTAATGCCTTATCGAAATCATAATCTTGAAAATTTAATAAATTTCACACCGCCTCTTAATAGCGATCAAAAAGATAAGGAACTTATGGCAGAACTGATGCGAGTAGGTAGTCAAGGAATCGAAAATGCTCAATTTGATACCGTAGATACCAACTATTTAAAATAGTAATTTTTAATTGCAAATAAAAACTCTATTCAAAAAAACGAATACCCAACCCAATACCCAATCCCAACATTAGATTATTAAAAATGTACATATCGGTGACCCCCAATATCGTCAAAAGAATGGTTCCTAAAAGAATAAACAAAATTAAATTGATTATGGTGGGTTGATCCCCGGGGTTGATTGGTAAATATTTTCCTTTTATATAAAAAATGCAGATAACAATAACCAATAATATAAATGATTTGATAAGCGATTTAGCAAAATTGGCTAAATTATCCACACTATCATTTTCATTTCTGCAGGATTCGGACATAACAATATATACTATATAAAGATTTTGATATAAAAAATTGATTATTAAGAGTTATTATATTATTTTTAAAAAAATGAGCGAAGAACTTTCGATCGTCATTAATCCACAAGATATCGTATTTACCAAAGAAAATATAAAAAATAAAACACTCGGAAAGGGGCTTTGTGGTCTTGAAAATTTTGGGAACACATGCTACATGAATTCGATTGTTCAATGCTTGTCGCACACGGAATCGCTGCGTGAGTTCTTTTTGCTTGATGCGTATAAAGAGACTCTGCACACTGATAAAATACAGTATATTATGGTAAACGAATTCAACAAGTTATTGCGCGGGTTATGGTATGAAAACGCGGTTGTGACGCCAAAAAGTTTTTTTCAATATTTGCAAGTACTGTCGGTAAAATGCGGGAGCGGCGTTTTTGCTGGTAATAATCAAAATGACAGCAGTGAGCTGCTGGTATTTATTTTAGATTGTTTTCACGAAGCATTAACATCGTCGATAACCGACGAGTTTATTGAAAAGACGGGTCTATCCGGTGATGCGTTGACTCATTACCAGGCAAATCATTCATGGCATTCCATATTTAAGAAAAGTATGAGCCCAATTGTATCCATGTTTTATAATCAACTGCACGTTGAAATTACGTGCGCAAAATGTCATGAGGTAAGCGTCAGCAACGATCCCATCTCAATTCTGCACTTGCCCATACCATCTACATTTTCCGGACAAGTAGCAACCCTTTATGATTGTTTGGACCATTTAACAACGAGTGAAACGTTTGACGATGACAATTTGTATAAATGCGATAAATGCGGAATGGATTCCAATGCGCACCGACAGGAAAAAATATACAAGACCTCTACGCATTTGATAATTTGTTTCAAGCGGTTTTCCAAAACGGGTGAAAAGAACCATGCTCCCATTCTTTTTCCGGTTGAGAATCTAGATTTATCAAAGTACACCATTTGTAAAGACAACACCCAATACAAATTGTATGCGATTTCAAATCATATCGGTAGCTTAAATAGTGGCCATTGTTTTAGTTATGTTGAGAGTTGTGGCAATTGGTACGAATTCAACGATATTTTTGTGCGTGGATTAGAAAGAGATAAAGTCGTGACGAACAGTGCATATGTCCTATTTTATAAAAAAATATAAAAGGTTTTTATTTAAAAAATTAGATAAAAATTAGTTTATATGAGTATAGATAAAAAACAGGATTTACTATTGGAAAGTATTAGCGGTTTTTATTTGTCGGAAAAGGAAAATATTACCAAATTAATTGATATTTTGAATGGAAAATATGCGAGCCTGCGAATCATTGATTGGTTTGCAACAAATTATTCAAAAAAATACAATATTGGATACAAAATTTCAAAAACGGATTCGAAAAACATGAGCAATCAAGATGAAAACTTCAAGGTATATTTGAATTATAAGTCGCAATTAAAAAGTTATAGTAAAAAACAATTTGATCCGTTTAATCGTACACAGCGCATTAAATTTTACTATGAGAAGGATAAATTTATAACAACCACCATATGCCAATTAAATTTTTTTCGCTGGGCGATTGAAAACCATGTAATCGATTACATCGTTGAAAACCTGGATCAAATTGAGAGCGATATGAATGAAAGCGTTAATTACGTGTATAATAAAAAGGACGGCGAGAAAGCGGAACGCAAGAAACGCAAAGAACTCAGCGTGAGCGCCACAAAATTTTTAAATAAGAATGACATTACAATTCTTGTAAAATTCGAATAACAATTGTTTTTGTTATGATACTCCCGCGCACACATCATAACAAACACATGCAAATGAATAATTAGGAACCATCCACTTCGTCGTCATCATCATCGTCGTCATTACCACTTTCAATTGTAAAATCACTAATCGAGTTGTTTCGTCCCATAAGTGGTTCATAAATCTTTGAAATAAAATCAGTATAACTATCGGTTTCAATTATTTTTTCACTTACATTACCATTATTATTGACGGTAAAATGTCCCTTTTTACCATCGAATGAAATATTCATTTCATTTGAATTAACTTTATCATTTTCTTTTGAAAGGCTTATGCTACTAATTGATATATGATCATCGTTTTTTTCCATTTTTAAAAAAAGGTTTACGCTTTTGTTGGAAGAATTGGCGGCATTTTCAATAAGGTCTTCTATATTGGATGTGGGTGGCAAATGCATTATTTTGGTTGCAGAATTCACAACGGCACCCACGTTTTTTTTAGTAGTTGGTTTATAATCATCCAATTGTATGGTTGACATTGAAAAGTCATCAAACATTGGTTTGGAAATACTACTGACACAATTCGGCATCGATTCTTCAACAATCCCACCAAATTCTGCGTCGTCTAAATTCAGTGTCTTATTTAAATCTTCTTCTTCCAGCTGGATGGATTGTTCCGGAAAGGCTGCCGATGCTTTCCGAGAAATGGGGGGGAACACTTCCTCTTCTAGCTGGATGGATTGTTCAGGAAAGGATGGTGCTGCTGCTACTGATTTAGAAGCAGCTGGAAATACTTCATCTTCTAGCTGGATAGATTGTTCCTGAAAGGCTGTTGATGCTTTCCGAGAAATGGGGGGAAATACTTCCTCTTCCAGCTGGATGGATTGTTCCGGAAAGGATGGTGCTGCAACTGATTTAGAAGCAGCTGGAAATACTTCCTCTTCTAGCTGGATGGATTGTTCAGGAAAGGATGGTGCTGCCGCTGATTTAGAAGCAGGAGGAAAAACCTCTTCCTCCAGCTGGATGGATTGTTCCGGAAAGGATGCTTTCCGAGAAGCAGGAAACACTTCCTCTTCCAGCTCGATTGACTGCTCTGAAAACCCAAGGTCGCTTCCGGAATCGTGGCTTTGGCTTTCAATATCAATTAGTGGTTTCTTATTATAGGATTTACTCACCATGCTTTTATCGGAAATACCAGTTGGGACAGACAACATAATGCTTTCATTATCTTTTTCAGAAAGAAATTTCGTTTGATTTCTGCTTTTGGTATCATCAAATAATGAATTATCAATAATAAACTCGTCAAAACCCTTTTTACTCATATTTTAAATTGTTAATATATTATCTCTATACACATTTTTTTTATGTATTAAACAATTGTCACCCTTGATGTATTAATTTCCTGACTTAAAGGTTCCAGCTTCGATAGCTCCATTATAACACTGGGTTGCAGCTGCAAGTTTAGAAGACCACCATATACATTTGTGGTCGGATTCTGGTGGTTTTGAAGATATAACCAAAATTCATTGATCATGGTATCTATTATAATTTGTCCATTTTCATTCATAGGTATTTCAATTGAAATTTGGTCTAAATACATGGTATTTAATATTTCCTCTTGTGGCGTAATAATAGTATGTCCGTTTGGATCATTCATAAATTGAACTAACGAATTATTGCTATTATCCGTAAACCCGAAATTCTGAATAATTAAAACGTCCTTTGTATGGTATTTAATCGATCGATACGGCTTATTCGTCTTTATTATAATCGCGGTAGGATTCGTTAAATTGTTCAATCCAAGGGCTGCGATTAATAAATCATCCTTGCTTTCATTGTATAAATTACCTAAGGGATTCAATATTTCAAACGTTAAATTGTTCATTTCCGCCAATGGCGTGGGATAATAGGTATTTGTCGTTAACACGTTGATATATTTTAATTGATTGCCAATGACGTCATCCTTGGTTAAGATAGCAAAAACGTATTTTCGGTTAACAAGGCTGGTTTCAACGCGATTATCTAATTCGGGAATATTTACAAAAATATAGGGCGGCATACTTGAAGAACTTTCAACAATGCTTATATACACCGCAACAATACGAATGGCTTGAACGTTTTTTTGACGATTTTGTAAATATATTCCAACCGTCTTATTATTATTGAGTTGCAGGCGGTACCGATATGGTTCAAGCGCGGGTTGAATCTTATTGTCAACAACCGGACCACACCATAATCGGTCCTTCGAACAGAAAAAGAATTGTCTGTCTATTTTTCGATAATTCATAGACGTTTCATTTTTATACTCGTTAAAACGATGGGATCGAAATTCTTCAGGAGACACCAATTCTTTGCCTACATTGTCGGTGTTGTAATTATCGTTATAGGCAGACCGATTATTTTCTAAATCATTATTTAAATTTACATTTGGTTTTTCACCCAATACATTCTGTTTATGATTTTGTTCACGCGTTTCAAGATCAATCGCGTTCCGCTGTTCCATAAACGTGCTGCGATTTTGCTTCAATAATTCCATTCGTTCTAAAAACCCAGAGTTTCTTTCATTGGAAGCGGTCTCTTCCATAATGGACGGTAAATTGAATTGCGGTGTTCGACTATTACTTATTTTGTCAACAGGCGTGGACAAATTTGAAGTGGGAACTGATACATATTCGCGCTCGGACATTAATTGGCTGTACAAGTTATTCACATCGCTGTTGTCGTCTTCCGACTGCGAAATGACGGGAACCGGCTCCTCCTTTTCATAAGGCCTAAGAACTTGTGATAAACCATTAAGCAATTGCTCGACCGTGATTTTATTTAAACGCTCCAAATTTTGTTCAAAGCTTTTAGTGGTATCTGCCCCCACGTTATTCGAAATAAATTGCGTGATTCGATCAAATCGTTCATTCATTTGCGGTAAAACGGATTGAATGTCATATTTTTTACTTAACTCCGACATAACATAATTTCGTATTTTCTTTTGATTGGCGCTGTCTAAATAGGTGGTTTTTAGATTTTTAGAATTCATTTTCTATATATTAAACAATGCTTTTCTTTTTAAAGTTTATTTTTTACACTAAAGAATTTAAATTATATTTTTTATAATAAATATTATAAATATTATAAATGGATTTAAAGCAATTATTTAGTTTTATACAAAATAAAATAAAGATGGGAGGCAATCTAAAAGATTGTGTCCCACATGTGGCGCATTACAATCAATCTGACTATATGGAATATGTTTCATTCCGCAAGAACGAACGAAATCGGAATGTGGTAATGCAAACACCCGAATTAGAAATGGTGGTGATCAGCTGGCCCCAACAAAATCAATCGGGTTTTCACGGGCATCCGGGGGAATGCGTTTTCAAAGTTATGCAGGGCAGAATTGAAGAACAATTGCAAACAACAAGCAATAACATAATGCAGCATACGTATCAACCCAACGAGGTGGGTTATATCAACGACGCAATCGGAGAGCATCAAATGAGTGCTTTGGATGAACACGCAATTACGCTACACTTTTATACGCCATCTATTTAAAAAAATATAACGTAGAGTATTTAATCATAACCAATGACGAGCAACAATATTTTGAATCTTATATCGATTGACAGTTTTTTTAATGGAATATTATTTCTTTTGATTTTTAATATTAAGTTATCTAAAAAAGATAAAATTGAGTATTATAATAATTTTATACTAAGCGTAAGCATACGATACCTTTATTTTATCATTCTGTGGATTTCCAGTTTGTTATTGAGCTTTTTATTCTATACCGACATCGATATTTCAATTTTATCGATTCCCATCTTTGTGTATTTGTTCTATCGCAAGTTATATTTTCACAGAATCATTAATTGGCTTGAAAAACATACAAATGAAAAAATGGAATTTCTGGTATCGGTATCGTTGTATAATATTATTCAGTTTTTGTGTAAAACAATATTGACGGAGGAAACAAACATCAAACAAATAGAAATAATTAATTTTTACAAACGCGTGGGAATTCAAAAATTGATCGAATTTGCGCAAAGTTTTTTGCTGGCGTGTGTTTACGACTACGTCAGCACGCAATACAGTTATTTAAGCTACGTGTTTCAATACAACCATTTCAGGGACACGTATGATAAAAAGCAACACATATTAGGATTATTAAACAGTAAGGATTGGGATAAACTGTTTCATAGCAGCACAATTAATTTGTTTTTCGATATCTACAAAAACAGCAATAATCGACAAATATCAAAATTTATACAATATCAAATCATTCGGTTTCAATATAAACTGTTGATATTCTTTTCAGTATGGTCCATCGTGGATTATGCGGCCAACCAATTTCTTATCCCATTTCTATTTTATTACATATACATTGAGCAGTGGCATGAACATAAACGATTGTACGTTCTGCTCTCACTCGTAAGCATTGCTCACCAGCATTTTCTGTGGAGTATTTTGTTATTTATTGTTCCAACCCAATTTTATTACCGTTTTTCCGGTTTTTTTAAAAATTTAAAGTACAATATTCATTTGATTGGTTTGTCCGTTTTTTCATTACTGGTTGTTGTGCACTCATTGGAATATCAACTGGCTTTATTATTGGTTGGATTTTTTTTATATCCAAGATTTAGTCTGCGCATGCTGTATTTTGTATTTTTTGGTTATTTTAGCAATAACAATTATTTACATTTAGGGGGATTATTGGCGATACTTGTAAGTATTGAAATATATGTTGACAATTATTTAAAAACATAAGTATAGAATTTATACGTTGGTTGACATTTAAAAATAAATTAAATAATTTAAATATACGTAATGGAATCAAAATCGGATCTTCTTCGAATCGATGTACCTAAAATAAAGCAGGAAGCAAAAAAAATTGCGGAACAGATTGAAAAAGGGAACACGCTAGGGCTTCATGATAAATACGATTCATTTTATAAGGCGTACCCGGTACTTTTTAAAAATTTAATTGAAAAAAAAATGACAATCGAGGAAGTAATTGTTCTTTTGGATACATTTGATCGGGCTCAAAATCATTTTATTGATAATTATAAATCATAACTGAAAAAAACATATCTATAAATAATATAATATGCCAGAAATTTCAGCATCCGTTATAATTTTAGGGATTGTTGGAACCATTGTCGCTATCTTTGTTGGGTTATTTTTATTCAAAAAATACCATGATTATAAAGCAAATGTTAAAAAGGATAATCTTTGGCCCCCAATGTATAACGCGTGTCCCGATTATTGGACCGATTTAGGAAACGGCGAATGCCAAAACATACACAACTTGGGCAGATGTCCCCAAAAAGATGGAATGATGGAACCCAATGGTAAAATTAATTTTAGGGCAATTGGAACAACCGACACATTAGCTGGGCGCCGAAGTTTGTGCCAAAAATCGAAAGAATGTGGACTTACTTGGGAACATATTGACAACCTGTGTTAAGAATATATTGTGTTATTTTAGTTTTTTTAAAAATAACAAAACGTATTTTAGAATCGGCGGCGCAGCCTGCGGGACCTTCTTCCACCAGCGGTTTGACAGCTAACGCAATCTTGCTGCGGGTTGGAAGTGTTTAAATAAGTTGGATTCGGAACGGAGTACTGATTCCCGAATTGGGGTGTATTAGCGCGAATAAACCCTCCCCTAAATTGCTTTCTACTGAATTTTTTTAAACTACGTCTTTTAACCATTTATATAAATAAGTAAGGTTTTAATTTTTTTAGAATTTTATTTAATCCAAAATAAAAAATCTTTATTCGTATATATAGAATACTAATGAAACCTATAGTGTCAATTGTAGTAGTTGTTGTTGCTCTAATTGCTTTATTTTATTTTGTACAATATAACAACCAACAAACCCAAAAAAAAGTGGAAATGATGGAAAATTACAAAAAAAAGACGGAAGGTGGCAATCTCATTCCAGAAGACCCCCTGGCACCACGCGGAGGCGCTTATGATGTGCGCCCCAGTGCTCCTATGGGACAAAATGAAACCTATAAGGCGGTTGGTCCAGCTGAAGATCCCACTAATGCTTATGGACTCGGTGGTAATCAATTTCCCAATGACTGCTTTCCCAAAGACCAATTGAACCCCGCCGAATTGTTGCCAGGTGATGCGAACAGCACTTGGGCACAGGTTGCTCCTAACGGTCAGGGCGAACTCGGCGACATGAATTTCTTATCTTCCGGCTATCACACCGGCATTAACACAGTAGGTTCCAGTTTAAGAAATGCCAATTTGCAACTTAGAAGTGATCCCCCTTGCCCACAGGTAGTGGTTTCCCCTTGGCTGCAAACGACTATTACACCCGATTTGTCCAGATTGCCTATGGAAATAGGAAGTTAATAGGGATTCATTAACAAAAAATTGCATTCCGACAAAATCTTTTATTATTTAATTAACCAGAATCTGAAATTAAATAATAAAAAAAACAAACTGTATTTATTTAAAGGATTTAATAATGATGCGATTTCGAAAAAACATACTACCTATTTCAAATCATGATTTATATAGCGAACGGACCAGCTCTTTTTTTTATCAAATTATTTTTGTTTTGTTAATAATTTTTGCACTGTATGGACTTTTATTATTTGAAATGATTCATTGGTTCATCTATTTTCTTGGAACAGTGTTATGCATTATTAAGATATTTTATATCCAGCAATTTTTTACAAAGCAATTTAGTGATAAAATAAATTAGAAATCAACTTCAATTTTTAATGAAACGCGATAACAATAAAATACCTCCACTCAATAATAAATATATTAAAGCTTAACCATAAATAATTACAAAACAAAAACATGTTTACCGGTTGTTTTAATTGTTTTGGAATTACCAAAGAAGAAAAGCATGTATGCCTTTCTCTTAATTCTATAAATAAACTCGTGATTCATAATAACACCGAGAAATTGCCAAATCTTCACAATAAATCAGAAATTATGGCACTTCTTGAAAAAATGAATACTGTAAGTCGTACTGTACTAGGCGGAACCATTGAATTTAATATTCAAAATCCGAATGAGCTTTCAGACAAGATTAAAAATACGGTTGTTTACAATATTTTCATGTATAATACAAAAACCCGAAACATAATAAATCGATTGAATTTTAATTTTTTATTCGATATTATCGAGGGGACCACCGCGCTAACAATAGAGCCTTTTAAAAATGAGCAGATTATGACAACGCATTGGACTTTTTTGGAATCGGTATTATACAATATTGGATTTCGAATTAAAAAAATATATGCGCAAAAGAAGTAAAAATCATATAAGATCAATTTTGCATAATTTATTATAGAATGAATTATGCTGAATTTAATGGATTGGGTTTATTAGGACAGCCCATAAAATGTATTAATGAGAAAGAAACCACTGAAGCGAATATTTCAAACAATATCTACGAAGATTACATGGAAACGCGAAATGAATTGTCGTCTCAATTAGAACAATTTATTGAAAAAAAAAATAAAAAAACGGATTCAAATGATATGAGAAACGTAATAGAAACATTTAAACTATTCTTTGAAGAAAACGTAAATGCGGAACATTATGATGCACTTACTCCTATGGAACATCGCATAACTACACTGGATCGGGCTTTAAATATTTTAAATGATGAATATACAAAACGTCATTCAAAAATAATGGAATCCATTGAAAGTCCTAAAAATTATCCCAGTTTAATAGAGAACTATTTATTTATAAGAATGATGAATGACTTTATTGAAAGGGCATGCACTCATTTCAATAACCTGCCGAAATTCCCATTTTCAAATGATATTTCAAAAATCGATCCGAACGAAACCAAATGAATAAACGTAAAAATACATTAAATAAAAATTGATTACATATTTTTTTTAATTGGAAGTACCCCCCGATGGAAACAAAGGAACAATTTTCCATACAATTGAAGAATTGGTTCTGTCAAAAGACGGATGATGAATTGGCCCAGTACCTAATAATGCAACTGATTAATGGTGGAGAATGTTCCCACATATTTGTGAAATCCATTCCCGAAGAAACACGAAAAAACTGGATACTTACCCTCCAACTCCTCTGCGGCAAGAAAGTGCTGTTCCCATTGGGAACGAATGAAACCGTCCAACAACTGTTCGTTGAGCTGCAAATGCGGTACAAAAATTGCGCTCATCATGAACTAAACCGCATCCGTGCTGAATTTTGTAAATACATTGATTCCTTATGAATAAACGTATCTAAGAAATTATGTTAATAAACACACGCTCTATTAATTGATTTGTTCTTCAAGCTGCTTTAAATTTTCTAGTAATTTTTGTTGGTGTTTTAATATTTCCAGGGTCCTTTTTGCTTTTGAAATATGGTTATTTTGTTGTTCCATATTTTTTATATATTCAGCCTGAATTTTTTTAAATTCAATTAATGTATTATTTAATTTAGCTTCCATCTCGGCAAGTTTTTGTTCCTGTTCGACGATGCGCTCATTTTGTTTTCTTGGTGTATTGTCAATAGCTGCCATTATATTATAAAAAAATATTAAGTTTTATTTGTGTTTTTTTAAAAAAGACTCCGAAGTTTATGCTTTTTATATTTTTTTTATTTTATGTTTTTTTTCTATTTTTTTATGGATATTCTTTTTTTAAACGTTCTACTCCGAATTTGTCTGCTTTGATGATTCCGTCTGGATATCATTTTTAATTTATTTGTTTTGCTGCTTCTTTTTAATTTTCTGGCTTTCCCACCTGGAATTTTTCTAACACTGGGAAATATTTCGGTATTCCAAAATTGGATGAATTTGTTGTATATAAATGTGTGTAATCTAATAAAATTTTGTTGTAATTCGAAATTAAATTCTTTTGGAAAACTTACATTTTGAAAAAACATATCGTCGGTCGATTCAAACATTCCAGCTGTTCTTGACGAAGGAACAAACGTTTTAAACGGGCAGCTGTTTTCATCTAATTTTTTATTACAAGTTGTGCCATTTATTTTATTTGGTAAAACATAATTATCTATCTTATAATGAAATGATCCCGACGATTCCGATTCAAGATCTCCTACATTTTTTGGAAAAAATCCACATGTAAACATGGAACGAGTAATTACTTGGTCCGGTTTTTCTACTTGAAAGTATTTTGGCTTTTCGGGGTGTATTGCTATATGAAAAAGACGAAATGTGTGAGTAGATTTGTCGCTAACATTACCCGCGTCAGTTTGGCATTCGATTCGAAAGGAAAAATTAAAATCATTACATTTTCTATTTTGCTCCTTTACCAAATTTTCTACCTTTATAAACAAATAATTAGGACTGGCTCCTCGTGCTACGATATTAGGATAGACATTTTTTACTACGTCTTGAAAATTTTCATGGTTGGTATGATACAACGCATTTAAATGCGACATAAAATCATTCATAACTTGATTACCCATTGACGTCAATCTTTCCCAATTTATGCTATTATAAAAAGGAACATCTGTCTCTTTAACTCCATAACAACTTTCCGGTTTATATTCAGTGCAATCATGGGGTTTATAACTTTCATCATATGTATACGGAATACAATGACTCAGTTTACATAGTGAATCACTCATTAAATATATAATTAATGTTGATTTTATTTTTATTTCATTGGTTGTTCTAACTGTGGCTGTTTATTACGGTTTTGGGTTTTTCCTTTCGTTAATGATATGATCGTACCAACCATTCCTTTTTTTTTAAAAAAATCATTTATATAATTTTTTTAAAAATTAGAATTTAATAAACAGTTTTGCATCCCTTTTTAGTGGATTTGCAGCCGGGGGTCTTTTTGCAGGATTTCTTACTTCTTTTGGCGCATTTATTGGCAGATGAGCTCACGCTAGCAGCCATAACGGGTAAAGAACGCGCCACAACGGGGCTTCTGCTCAAAGATCTTCTAGCACGGACGACGGGAGCGGATCTAACAAGTTGAACGGGAGAGCGGCGGCTTAATGATCTTCTGCCTAACGAAGCCACGGGAGAGCGGCGGGATAAAGAACCCATAGAGGCAAGTTCATCAAGGAATTGGACCCTGCCAGTTTTTTCATCCACGACAAATTGACGGCCATCGGGAGTGGAAAGTACTTCTCTGAGTTTGGGAGCAACAGGTGCTTTGATGATTTCCATTTTGCCAGTTGTTGGGTCGATGGCGTATTTGCGACCGTCGGCCAGAGTTCCTTCAATTTTAGGAACTTCGGGTTTGACGATTTCCATTTTGCCAGTTGTTGGGTCGATGGTGTATTTGCGACCGTCGGCCAGGGTTCCTTCAACTTTAGGAACTTCGGGTTTGACGATTTTTATTTTGCCAGTTGTAGGGTCGATGGTGTATTTGCGACCGTCGGCCAGGGTTCCTTCAACTTTAGGAACCTCGGCTTTCACTAATTCAAGTTTACCGGTATCAACATCTAACGTGTATTTTTTATCACCAACCATTATTTCTTGTTTGTTTGCAACTCTTTCCATTTTACCTGTAGCCAAATCGTATAAATAATTCTTTCCGTCCTTACCTTTAACTGGAACTTTACCGGGGGGAACATCGGCTGAAGCAGGCTTAGGAACTGGAACACCGGCATCTTTAAGGGCTGCTTCAATGGGGGCAGGAAGTTTTTCACCGGTTTTTTCGACAACCGCGGCAGCTAATGCCATAACTTCTTTCTTTTCAGTACTGGAAGGAGCAGCTATTGTTGCAACAGGGGATGAACTAGATTTCATCGCATCAACCGCACCTTTCAGGCCAACTAGAGCGTCAGATAAATCCGCCAAAGCGGGGGAACGAAAACGACGTGTTTTAGACAATCGTTTTCTCTGATTACGAAAACTGTTTCTCATTTGGTTTTATATATTATATAAAACATTTTTTTTTGATTTCTATTTAAAAAATGTTATATTTTATTCATTCTTTTTTATAAAATCTTCCCATAATGCCTGAATCGTTCCAGGGGTATCAACACTTGATTCACGAATAACTTTTGCTTTATCTTTTGGAAGATTATCCAGAAGAATATCGGCAAAAATTTTTTTATGAAAATCAAGAAATTTGCAAAAATGCGAATGTAAATGCGGATCTTCTACTTTTAACTCACCTAATGAAAGAATACCCTCTTTTGAATAATTCATATTAATCGTTTCCATTGTAATTGGGTAGTTCTTAATTTGGCTTTTCCATATGTCCACATCTTTATCCGAATTAATATCCAAATGTTGTTCCAAAATTAAAAATCCGTGCTCATTTGGAACGCGTTGATAGATGCGACTGTAAAGTCCGACTTCTTCAATCGTAATGGCATCCCCTACTTTTAAATTGGCGTGATGCGCTCCTCCAATAGGATACAACGTTTTAACTGGATATCCAACCGAGGAAAAAAAATGATGAAATACTGATTCATAGAAAAGGTTGCACAAAGCGGTGTAATTTTCGATTCCCATCAATTCTGGGATCCGATTTCGAAGATATTCGGGCGTTAAATCCGAACGAACCCGGGTAGGTGGCTTCAAATTAAGAATGGATGACACGTGATTTGAACCCAAATAATAATTCTGCATATATATTTATAAATAAAAATAAATTACATATTTAATCGTGTTCATTTTTATTTATAATCATTCATTTCAATTTGTTATTGAAATTGAGGTTTATAATATATTGCACTTTATCGATGAAATATAGTTGCCTCCGGGCACATACTTATAAAAGTTCAACCCAGTTGATGGTGGTGCCCCATTCGGCGCAGGTGCTGCAGATTCAGGCGGTTTTATGGTCATACACGAATTTTCAAGGTGTATTACCATATTGTCAAGTGCTTTTGAGAAATCATCTAACCCGTGATTGGTCTTGCAGCTGATGACGGTGCTGTAATCAAATCGGTCATCATTCACCATTTGAAAATCAGGTCTTAAATCGAATTTATTATAAATTACCATTTTTTTGTGGTTCTTTACCATAGAATTATGTTTGTCAATAAAATCCAACCAATAAGCTTTTTCGGTTTCAATGGTTTGATCGCTGTTATCAAGCGAAACGACCAGGCAAACGATGGACGCATTTCGCAAATACATGGGAATAAGGGAACGAAAGCGTTCCTGACCCGCCGTGTCCCAAATGTCTAGTTTATAGTCATTGTTAATTTCTTTCGTCAAGAACTGTGCGCCAATTGTGGCATTTGCAAATTCATTAAACATGTTAAAAATAAATCTATGGATAATACAGGATTTTCCAGCTCCTGCCTCACCAATCATCACCATTTTTAATTTATATAAAATTGTCATTCTTTTATATCATTATATATTTTTATTTTTAAATTCTTTAATTTATTCGTTAAAAATCGATTTCTATTTTACATTTTATTTATATAGCGCGCAATGGGAAACCAGCAGTCAGCAAACTATCAACTAACACCCGATCAATACCAACAGTATCAGTATTTTTTGCAGCAGCAGCAGCAGCAGCCGCAGCCGCAGCAAATGCCCCAGCAGCACACTCGACAAATGAATCCTATTCGACAACAACCACCGGTTCGAACTGCTGCGGCGAGTGCACCCCGCGTAGTTCAAACAAATTTCAATCAGCAACAGCAACAGCGCACGCAGGTTCGACCAACCAATCAGCGTATGGATGCAAAAATAATTCCCGACCTTCAGCAAAAATCCAAAATGCCGAGCATAGAAAACAGCTATCAAACCGCCTATAATCAGCGTTTAAATGATAATTTTAATAGTATGGGCAATGCACCCGCGTCTTCAATGAACGGAATGCGAAACCAAAATCAGCCGCAGTTTCCACCAAATAATTCTAGGGCACCTCAGCCACCGCCGCAGCAACCCGCCGCTCCTAAACAAGGATTTTTTAATAATTTAAATAATGAAATCGATGAAATTGAACATTTAAAATACAATCCGGAACAAATTTTAGGTCTTTCCGAGGGAATAGCTCACAGTGAGATTGAAATAAAAAAAGCTTACCGTAATTTAGCATTAAAATATCATCCGGACAAAGGAGGAAGCGACGAAATATTCAAAATATTAACCAAAGCCTACCTTTATTTATTAAAAAAAACAAACGGCGCAAATTATGTAGAAAAAAATTTCATGGATTTAAAAGGCAGTTTTGAAAAGGATTATGGCACACCGAATGCACCTCCTCCAAGACAAGACGATTTCAATGTGAAAAATTTTAATAAAATTTTTGAAGATAATCGATTGGAAAATGATGATTTTGATTACGGATACGGGGATTGGAAAACGGAAGATACAAGCGAAGAACCAAAAAAAATATTTAATCAAAAATTTACTGCCGATGTTTTTAACTCGGTTTTTAATGAATTAAAAAACAGTAATACGACACAGGAAGTTATTGTTTATGAAGAACCCAAGCCGCTTATGGTAAGTAATCGGTTTGGATACAGCGATGTAGACTACAAACGGTCCAACGACTACAGCAAGGAGTATGACATTCAGGATGGTTCCGGTCGTCAAGGCATTTATTATATGGACTATAAACGGGCTTACACCGAGACGACCCTAATTAATCCGGAAACGGTCGCAAAAAAACAGCAATTCAAAGACATTGACGACGCTCAGAAGGCACGTGAAAAACAAGATTTTACAATGACGGATGAGGAACGCGCGTACTACGCTGAGAAAAAACGAAAAGAGGACGAGCAGGAAGCGCATCGATTGGCGCGATTAAGAAGCCGCGATGACCGCTTGGAACAACATAATAACACCGTAAATCGATTATTAATGGCAAATCAGCCCCAAAGCACAAGAACGCTGGAATATAAAAAATAATATACTAATCATTAATATAATGGAAGAAATATACATAAGTAATCAAAATGTCGAAACACAACAATTACTTTCATTGCTACATACATTTTCCTTTTTTTTAGAAACCAATCAAATTGAACAAAATCCTACCATTTTATCAAATATATTTTCCGAATTTATAAATTCAAGATCGGAACCCATCAATCCGCAATTGGCATACCTTATTCGGTGGTCCAGTAAAATTAAAGATAGCGAAGGCAATGACCACCTGGTGTATTACGAAATATCTTTTGAACCCCAGCAAATAGAAACACTGTTATCGTCGGAAGATAAGAAACAGGGGGTTCGAAAAGCAACAGAACATTTGGAAACATACAAAAAAATTCGTGCCGATGACCCGCTTCTTCAAACCAATGAGGTGTGTCCCATTTGTTTTGATCCATATCAAGTTGGACAATTCAAAAGGGTGTTATCCATATGTTCACACGTGTTTCACAAAAAATGCGTTGATAAATGGTTTGTCAGTCATCCCAATTTGGAATGTCCTATGTGTCGAACCAATTACGATAAATAATTATTAAAAAATTTGATTTGGCTTATTTTTTTGTTGTGATAGTAGAATTACACACAGGCAGATACGAATGAACGCAACCTATAAACCTAATGGCGGAGTTCTTGGATGCCCTCGAATTATGGCGAACGATTTTAAACAATATAGCGAGGACATCAATTCGCGTATTGACGCCGATGGAAACTTGAAGCGGGTACCCGTGGCTAAATTGACCGACAAGGAATGGGATAACGATTATGACATTTACCTGGAAAGCAACCCCAATAAGGTTTCGGAGGTGGATCGGCTGTTTGGCCCTTTTCAAAAAACAAATCTGAACGGAACGTGTTATTCTGTTCAGATTGGATTGTATCAGACGGATTTTATCGAATTATCGAATCCTCAAATGGGTTCCGCTTTTTATTCCGCTTCGTCTGGATTAATTCTTTGCTTTCTGCTGAAAAACAGTCCCTACAAACTAAGAGCAACTGACTTGTGCTGCAGTCTTAACGGGCAAGACCTCATCATTAGCACGGATGCTGCCAAAGTGTATGCATTTTTTGGAATCGACAGTGCAAAGCTCTTGCATACGCACACAAGACAAGATCTGTTCAATCTAATCGAACAATCCTGGTTGTATGATCCACAACTGATCCTACCCCTACAAGGAACAAAAACAAAAGATATTGACAGACCCGTTTTTGTTGATTTTATGCATTTTTGTCTAACTCATCCCAGGTTGTCCGGTGCTCAACCGCCGAAATCATTGGAAGACACGCTTGAACATTTCGGAAAGACAGAGGAATATGCGGCATTGGTGGCAAAACAACAGGAGGACGCTCGGCAAAAAAAATTGCGTTCAAAGACCAAAGACCTATTGATGGACCAATTCAAGAAAAATAAAATTGAAGGTAAGGAGTTGGGCAAGCAGATGAATGAGTTTAAAGAATGGATTCTGTCATCATTTGCAATCGATTATGACACCTGGTCTATTTCGGAGAATCTGGATGTGGACGCGGTTTTCAGTCAGTTTCAACAACGATCTAAATAAAAAAGTTAGATAGGGTTTCCACTATTTTTTTATTTGGTATAATTTTTTATATTTGCTTTCATTTTCGTCCTCGTACTGCAATTTTTGAATTTTTTTTTTGTTTTTTCAAGACGTGTTAAAAACATTGAACACAAACACACAAACAAGTATTTGGTATCACACATATGTTTATTTACAGTTGATAATAATTTGTAAAAATATAATATATTATTAATGGTCATCCAAAATAAAATTAAGAAAAATGGTGGCAGATTTATTGCTTCACGTAAAGTGATAGGCGCTCCTTTACGTCAAGCATTGGGTGCTCCTTTACGTCAAGCCTTAGGTGCTCCTTTACGTCAAGCAATAGGCGCATCATTAGCTCGTAATGCAAAACTATTTGCCGATGTGGCTACTGATGTGGCTACTAGTGGTTTTATAGAATTTGCACAAAATCAACCAAAAATTGATTTGTTGAAGATGCCATATATACTTGAAACCGATCCAAGCACTACCACCAGCGATAGCAGCAGCATACCACATGATAAAATCGACATCAGTTCCATAATTATACAAAGAACTTCGCCGACGATAACAAAATTAGTCATTAGTAAGTTGATAGCCGCATTTCTGACGACAGTTTTAATTGAAACTTCTTTGGGTAAAAATATTGACAACGCTATAAAGGAAATTAAAGAAGATACCAATACTGTGGTGAATGAAACAACTGAAGCCATATATGATTTTATGATTAAAACCGCATCTGAAAGACTTCAAGAAGGGGATACAACCATAATAGCGTCATTGTATGAAACGTTAGGGCGATTCATATCTCCAGATGTGCGCAAGAGGGTGCTTGAAAACCTGGTAATCGATGCCGTATCGTATGGATGGCTGGCAGAATATGATGCGTTAATAGACCAATGGTTAAAAAAAATAATAGAAATTAAAGGCGGTAATTTGCCATCCGATAAATACATAATCGATATGTTTAACATAATACAGAATAAAGTTTTACCTGTGTCCAATACAATATGGTATTATACGAAGAAATCCGATAAAGTTCCTGAAAGCGACCGGTATGAAGGGCTGATGAAAACTGCTACTGGTGTGAGAAAAATGCTTGCAGAAGATACGTTGATTTCAAAAATTGTGATTGGACTACTTTCAGCAAGTGAATTAGTTATAAATACCAGACCACTTGGAGATATTTTTGGTGATATTAACACAATGCTTCAAACATTGATTATTAAGATAAAATCCGATATAGCCAATAGCAATGGTAATTTGACACTACATCAATCGATTTTGGTTCCAAAAAAACATTTCATCGAGGACCCCCACAATATCAAAACGCATGTTAATGAATTAGAACAGTATTTGGATAAAACAAAAAAAAACATACAAAAAATAAAACAACCTACTCCAATAACGAAATGGCCTGTGGTGAATGTAATAAAAGCACCAACTGGCAATGTAAATCTAACTGAAATACAAAATATGGGTGCATTTGACTTATTCCGAGGCGGTCGCCGTAAAAGTCGTCGCAGATACCGCAGTCGCCAAACCAAGTCATTAAAAAATGTTTTTCATCATAAATATTAATTATTTTGTTTTAAAACAGCAGCTTTAACTCAAGATATCTTTTTGGTTTCTAATTTTTGGAAAAAAAAGGTTTCTTTCCCTTTCGTCAGTCCACCTGGTTGTCGTCTGCACGACGGTCTCCATAAAATGTTCCACAATAATGCCCACTAAATGTAAACAATACAATCGTTCAAGGTCATACCTGTCTTTAAAGCAAATGCGCGGTTTTGTACTTGGCATAGCGTGATGAGTTTCTTCTTTGGCGGCCATGTTTACTTCGTATACTTGTCAACATGACTGCTGGGCATTTCATTGTTAAGAATTTTATTCCAGATTCCTTTCCTATTTTTTAAATCCATCGTGTAAAAGAAGCATTTTTCAAGAACCAATCGAATTAATTTAGGCAGAGGAACATCCATTTCCTGTATTTTTACTTTTTCTTGAATATAGCGTTGACGGTAATGAATCGCGTCCCATTCGGACAGCAAATTCATAACAAAATTGAACATGTTCAATAAATAATCTCGGTCAAATGTGTTGTGATGAACGCGCTGTTTTAAAAAATCGATATCAATAAACGCATCCAATTCTTTGCGGCTAATTTTTTCCGGCAAGATTTCATTCAAAAATGTCTTGAGTTCAAGCATATTTAAAAAAATAATTTCGCAATTATTAGCAGCAATGTCTTCTTCCATTTTATCCCAATATGCCCGATTCAATATTTCAGCAACAATATCCGTTTTTTGATCATTCATTTGTTCAACTACGGAATCAAGCAGTGGAAGACAACCCAGTTTAGAACAAGACGTCCTAACCTTTTCTAATAGCGCAGAATAATGAGGAGCCCATTCTTGAATGGCAGCCCTATCATTCGGATCCCGTTCGATCGACTGCTTAATTTGAAGAATGTTATAATAAAAACTGGCAATCTCCAGAACAAATTGCTGGAGATCGTTGGCTTTCCATTCATTAAAAAACAATAAATAATCTTGTATGATTTCGGGCAACGCGGCATCCTGACGTAGCAATGCAAGAATAACGCTGCGTGATTTTCCCCATATGATGTCATTTGCGTCCATTTCATTTTTAAATTTATAAATAAGTAGCGACATCCATATGCATCGGCTATCTTTTAAAGAATATGTTCCGATGGGTGTATTTCGCATTTGTTTTAAAAACAATTTACTTCTTTGATAGGAATCTAATGTTTCGATACATTCTCGAAATGCAGATATTTTATAATCTATGTGCGGCGGCGAGGACGACATTTGCTTGTGTTTTTTTTATATACTGCGATTAGATTTAAAAATAAATACGCGTTATTCATTTATATGCATGTCTTGTTCAGAAATACTCGATTTTATTAAATTTCAATACCGACAGTTATTTTTAGAAAAAGTTGCCAATCTAAAAAGCAATATTTCGGTTGTTGAATTTAATTTAGAAGGGAATCAGTACTTTATTGACATCGACAATAATGTGTATGAAATGGACCGATCTAAAATGGAGCTGCACGGGTTTTGTGTGGGTCATATGAAAAATGGGGTTATTTTTTTAGGTTGAAGTGTATTTATGAAAAAAATTGATTTATTTAAAAACATATTTATAATAGTATATATTACTGTTTTAAAATGAAGTTTTGTCATAAATGCAACAATATGCTTTATATCCATTCTACCGCTTCAGACGAAGGCGATGAGCCGAAGATGCTGTATAGCTGTCGAAATTGCGATTATACGGAAATAGATGTAAATCCGAATCGATGCATTTATGAAAATTTGTACAGTCAGGCGAAGTCGACGTACGACATCATTTATAACAAGTATACCCGGTATGATCCCACACTTCCTCGAGTGAATACGATTAAATGCATAAAAGAAGGCTGCGTAAGCAATATGGGCCTATCACACGCACTCATATTATCCGATTTATCGGTTCTTACCAATCCCGTGATTGTGGGTCCGCAATCGCTTGATGGTGAATCGGTTAAATTACAATTCGATGCCAAATTAAATGAAATTCTCGCGCAAAATCAGCTGGATCCATCTAAAATCCATTCATTGGACAATGGCGACACATTGGTAATCGAAACTGGCACCTCCGAACAGGCGCTATCGATCAAAGCCGCAATAGAACCCCTGCACCGATTTATTGAATACTTTGAAAAATTGGAATCCAGCACGATATTCATCAAATATGACCAGGATGAATTGAAATATGTGTATATTTGCGATTACTGTAATACAAGCTGGAAAAATAAGTAATAAATATAAATTTTATTTTTTAAACAAAAAATTGATTCAAAATATAAAAACTTATTGAATAAATATAGTAATAGAATAGAATGAGTGAAGAATTTGAAGACAATGACTCGATTAGTTCGTTTGAAGATATGGAAGATGACGCCGAAGCCGGCGTATCCGAAGGCGAAGAGGAAGAAGTGGTTGCCCCCATCATAGAGGGTGCGGGTGCGGAAGATGAAGATGTATTTTTAGAAGAGGATGACGAAGACCTTGAAAATTTTGAAGAGGATGAAAATGTAATAAATGTGAGCGACAATCACAAGTTTGAAATTGTTAGCAATAACAAGACGTATGAACGCATTGAAAGCAAAAAACGAATTGGAAGTCCACTAATGACTATAACGGAAATGACCAAAATAATTGGAATACGGTCGCAGCAAATTGCATCCGGCATGACGCCGTTGGTGGAAGTCGAGTCCGATATCCGCGACACAAAATTCATTGCGATTAAGGAATTGTTATCCAAAAAAATGCCATTAATTATTCGACGTTTTTATCCCAATAACATGTATGTCGATTGGCCGGTTGATGAATTAATCCTTCCAAAAACAATTTTGTTTTAATTTAAATCAAATTGAAATGTTGCGGGGCAATGAAAAATAGTAATACTCGCCAATTTCATTATCAACATAATCTTTAATAAAATCTTTGATTTCTGAATCTACGTCCATGTCCAAGTTTTTTGATAACTCGGTTTCTATTTTTTTTCGAAGGAGGTAATATTTTTGCTGCATTTTGTTTCTTTCTTTATTATACAGTATAAAATCGGGGTCGAGTCGAAACGATTTTAAATAATCGTTGGCTGCATTATTTAATCCAGTTTGGTATTTTTTATTGATCACCGAAAATTGTTGTTCAAATTGTTTGTAATCATTTTTATACGTGGAAATGACTTGTTTCATTTGTTTATTTGTTCGGCGTAAATCCGTCATAACGTTTTTAAAATCGTTGTATTCTTCCAACAGGTTATCATATTCGGATTGTTCATCGTCATCCCAAATGAAATTAAAATTATTATTGTTTTGAACGGATAATTTGGGGTTTCCATCTGTATCTCGGCAATTGGGACATTCGTTTGATTTTCGCAAACACTTTATAATGCAATTAACGTGAAAGGTATGGCCGCATTCAAGACTGGTGGTGGTTGATTGCTGGTTGTCAGCATAATCTTCTAAGCACACGCTACACGTATCATTATTATATGTTGACGTCATATATAATAATGACATTTCGTATTTTTTAAGTAGAATAAGCCTCCGCTCCCGTGCCATCCGCAATCCGCAAAAGATTATAGTTATGTGCTTCAATAAACAAGTCGTATGCCCATAAATAGTTTTTGAGATTATTTGGATTGTTGTTGTTTAATTCGGATACCGTAAATAGAATTATGGAGTAGGTTTGTAATTGATTTGGAAAATTATTAATTGGATTGGACAAGGTGTAATCACTTTCAAGATATGCGCTCATAAGACAATTACTTAATGGAATAGTATAAGTGGTTTGTCTACTGTTGGTGCTAGTCATAAAAATGTCGGCATATATAAAAATGACATTATAAATATTGGTTGTGATATATATTTGAGCAAGTCCATTCAAATTAATGGTTTTCTTTTGAACCATATTTAATTTGCCGTAAATTTTTGTATTTACAAAATCCACTGAAATTAAATTGAACGTATTTTCGTATGTTTCTTCGTCTGTTTTTGGAGCGTAAATATCATTTAAAGACTTCATTTCTTTCATAATTTCATCCGATAATATTTTATCAATTGTTTTAAAAATGGAATTATAAGGTCGATTTGGAAATCCAATCATGGATACTAAATTTTGGTATGTTTCAAAATTTATTGCAGATTGATATGTATCAAAACTATTAATAGTTGAATTGATATTAAAAAACAATAACAAATAATCATTTTGAATCGGTTGTTCCTTATAAACAAATAGCATTTCTAATTGATTAATATTGGTTGTCATAGCAGTAATTACATTTGAATAATATTCATCATTTATATTATAAAAAAATATCTGACAATTGACCCCGTTTTTTATTGTATTGTTTTGTATTGTTCCATTTGGATTCAAATCGTAATAAACGGGTTCTATTTTAACGTTAAATTTCTGAAGAACGCCATTTTGATTTATCATGTAGGAACCATAAACGCTGCCGGTATTGGTACTGTCTTTGTTAGTTTGAAGTGAAAAAAAATCAAAAAACCGTGTAAACACATTATTGATACTGGATAAGGAACTGTAATTTGGATTTCGCCAACTGCTGTTATAATTCGAATTCGCAAAATTTATAAAATAATGAGCTAGAAAAATATAAGTGCGAACTGGCGGCAAAACGGTTTGAATATCGATTTGAAAACTTTTTAAATTGGTCATATTACAGCTGCCACTCGGCTGAAAATTATCCGGTTCTAAACTGAATGAGAAACAATAGAAATTATCATTTTCTTGAAACGGATACACGGTAGATCCCAAATGATATTGAAATGGCTGAACAATATTCCAATAGCGTTCGTTAAAATCACGGGTTCGATCCTGCCCGTTCATTAAAAATTTGGCTTTGGTCAAAATGGGAATGACCGCATTTTCATAATTGAGAGATAATTGCTCTCGTATATTATTCAGAGTGAGCTCATCCCGATAAAGGGAACTGTTTAAAGCACCTTCCAAATACTTTTCCCCATAATAATCATTGTTTCCATAATTGGTGTGTTCATTAAAATTGGTTCCATTGTCCGTTTTACGGAAAAAAAACCGTATTTCTTTTGTGGGATGAAAAAAGGGAATGTCATAAATAACATGCTCGGTAATACCGAAAAATTTCTTATATTGAACTTGTTCTATTAAATATTCATGGGGCAGGTCCGCAAATTGCGCTCGTTCATTATTATCCAAAAACACGTACTGCGCGTCCAGATGAACTGGAAATGCCTGTTTCAGGGTCGTTTCCTTAATAAAATTTAGTATGGATTGGGACGTCTCTATGTAATTCGGTCTTATTCTTTTATTGTATAATGGTTTCGTTCTTCGATTTTCAACGATGGTATACAGCTCACTAATTTTTCTTATCTCAACCACGATTTGTATCTCCGCCTTTTGCAGGGCAATAAGCGGAATGTACAAGCCGCTGTTGCTGCAAAAATAAAATGGAATAGGAATGTGCAAATTCATACCAATTATGCTGGGACTGGTTTTTGCGGTGGGTGCGTATTTGTATGTGGGTTTATTGGTGATCGGATCAATCATGGTTGGTTTAAAGAGCGCGGGAGAATGTCCAATAAGCTCATTGTAGTTTAAATTTGTAGCGTAATCCTTTTGCAACCGGTAATAATTGTTGATGGTTTGACCGTCCAGCATGCAAATGCGCTGACCGGCAATGTAAAGGGTGGCCGATTGTATCATTGTTGCACCAATATTTTTAATCCATTGAAATTGTTGTTCTGCGCTACTGTATATTGTAGGTAATTTCACAACCACAAAAATAGGACCTAATAAGTCAGCATACCTCTTTATATTAAAAGTATACGTCGTTGCCAAATCTTCAGTTAGATTGGGTGTTCCGTTGTAATTAATTTCAAAATTTTCAAGAGAAAAATTTGTATGACGACGATAAATACTTCTAAAAAAGGAAATTTGAGGATTTGAATTTAAATAAATATTTTCAGTTCCATATGCTTTTAATTGTAGCAAACCTCCGGTCATATATTTATCAGTAAGGTTATATCTATTAATAGTTATAATTCTTTTAAATGGATTGAAAGAAAATTAGCGCTTAAGAAAATATATCTACCCAAAATATATGTCTTTCGTCGATTTAAATACTTTTAAAGAAATTCATTTTTGGAATTGCGGCGGAATAGTTCAGTATTATAAAATACCCATTTCCAACTTCATTTTTTCATTTCAACATTACGCGTTGTCTTTTTTAAACAACACCGGCACGCTCTACGACGATAATTATAATCGGATTGCAAATACGGACGAGTTCAATCATGGTATTGAAAAGTATGATACCATTTATGTGTGCCCTTTTAACCAAAAATTGATGGTTCAATTCATTAGTAATGATGTGAGTTATATTTCAATATATAATACTGATTTTTCAAGGGACATACTTAATCATCAAATAAAGACAACTCATCAAATCATATATTTATGGAATAACCTCCCCTACACCGTTGCCTATTCAAATCAAAGAATATTACTGCATTCCCTCGATGGGGTACTATATCGCGTATACGATGTGCCGTTTAAGTTGGTGTATATTTCTAATTTTGTGTGTTTCAAGAAGGGGTTATATGGATTAGGTAAATTATTCAATAACAATTACGTAATCATAAAATGCGGCAAAAAAAAAATAAAGTACACGAATTATTTCAGTATAGATTACACGTTTCAGTTTTTATCTGTCGATTTTGAAAATGATTTATTTAAAATACACCTATTGTCGTCCTCTAACGACAACAATTTGATGGTGATGAGCATGTTGTTAAAGGACTTGCTGGTGCATGAGCAACGCGTGGCTTACGCAAACGCCATTCCCGATTTTCAATTATTACCCACCAACATCTTGGAAAAAATAATACCCAACCAATTAAAAAAAGATGAACTGCAATTTGATATTTCTAAATTAAAAAAATTAGATGACATACTACCTAAACAAATTAAAATTGACGACAATCCACCCCCTCCTTCCAAAATCATTCCGGTCAAATCCTCAAAATATTTTGATTATTTCAAATGGATTGTTGATAATTACGATTCCGCAACAAATGAAACCGTTATTTTTTTCAATGAAACTCAGTACAATTTACAAATTGAGCACTTAGACAATATAATTGTGGAACCACTGCAAATGGGATCGATCGCGAATAATTTTGACATATTTATTATGACGCTGGGAAAAATAGTTTTCTCGAATCAAACCTTCTATATTCGAAAATTAAAAAAACAATATATCAATGAGCGACTTGTTGTTCCATTAAATTGCGCGAATACCAATTGCGATTATTACCAAAAATACAAAAATGTGTCTGAATCAGAAATGAAACAATTACTGCGCTATATATTTTATTTAAATATTCCAAACAATAAACTTCTTTTATGGACGCCGTTTCAGTATTTTAAATTAAATATGAAACTTATTTGGAATCGTCCCAAAATATATTGGGAAAACATTTATAATAAATTAAATACGGATTTTGTTTTTGAAACGTTAATGCCATTTTTGTTTTACAATATTATAAAAGGATAATATAATATACGGATCGGTTATTACAATGAAAGAAACGGAAATGCTATTTATAAGTTTAAGTGGATTTATTTTCCTGTTTATTATTTTTATTTTGGGTATGGGTGTTAAATACAACTGTGGGAATTGTTAATTACGTTTAAAAATAAAATTTTTTAACTAATGTTAATTATATATAAAATGTCCAAAGCCACTCCCATCAATCAAATTCAACAAGACATGTCTCAACAACCTCCACTTGATAATGTGGACGATGTTTTAAATGAAATGAATCAGCAAGAATATTTTGATCCATCCATGATGCAACAACCGCAACAGCCCCAGCAGCAGCAGCATCAACAGCAGCCGCCTCAACAAATGATGATGATGCCGCCTCCCATGATGATGCCACCCCCCACCATGGTTTCTAACTCATTACTGGACCGTTTAATGTCGGAATTAAAAGACGCGCTGGTTGTCGCAATAGTATTTATTGTTTTAAATTTTGAACCGGTTTCAAGCATGTTAGGTAATGTGCTCTCTAAGCTGAGCGCCAACGCACACGTGCTCTTGGTGGTTAAAGGTTTGATCGCCGGTCTTTTATTTTATGGCGCAAAACGATTAATAATAAATAATTAAATAATATATAAATGGTTCATCATCCAAAAAAAAGTAAAAAAAATTCTGGGAAAAAAAAATCCGTAAACAACCCTCCCAAGCAAAAAATGGTTAGTGAAAAAACACCCCCGTTGAAATCGGATAATATGGCGCCGATCGCACGTATTTTAAACAATCGTAATTATTTTTAAAAAAATATAGATTCCCACATATTTTTTTAAAATAGTTAATCGTCCATTAGCAGGCACTTATTCTCGTATTCTTCCTGTTTCGCAGCCAACCTTTTTTTTGATACTTCAACTTTTTCCATGTCATCCAGCTTGCTCAGCATTTCATGAATGGGAATATCATCTTTATCACGAATTTCAACTCGAAATATTTCATAATTTTGTTTTTTGTAGTATTCGAGCCGTTTTTTCGCTTGATTTTTATACACGCTAAAATCATCAACCAGGTCCCAAACCGTTGGAATAAAATCACCGTGCGCTTTGCGCAAAATGCGCCCGCAGCTTTGCGTGTGAACGCTGCCTCCGCTGTGGCTGGTCATTAGCAGCAGCGTGTTCAAACTTGCCACATCAAGCGCTTCGCTGCTCATGGTGTAAGTGCTCAGCATGATTTTTTTACTTTCGGTTTCTTTCAAGTCTTTTTCCTTCATACCGCCAACGTAATATCCCTTTGTTGCCATCTGCCTCTCATCGATTGCATCGTGCAAATAGCGCAAATGCTCGCGCCGATCACTGAGTGCCAGGATGTGGCTGGTTTCCGATTCAACACTGCGTCGCAGAATTTCAAGAATGAGCTCGTTTCTTCGCGCAAATTCGGTAATGTTGTTGGTCATTCGGGCAATGCACGGTTTCCCGTTGGGCAGTGTCTCCATTCCACTGTAAAGCGCATTATTGTTGCTGTAATGAACCATAATCACGCGAACGTGTTTTGTATTTTGCTGCTGAACCACAAACAAATAGGGGCCCAGGTACCATTCCATGACACATTCGAGTTTGTCCTTGCGTTTCGGCGTGGCGGACAGTGCCAGCGTATATCTAGAATTAATTTTTGGCAGCGCTCGCGAAAAAACTTCGCTCGAAATGTGATGACATTCGTCCACAATGGTGAGACCAAAATCATCAAAAATCCAGTCGGGGTATTCTTTCATGCTGATGCTCTGCAGCATGCCTATTACAATGTCTTTTCCAATGACATCCGTTTTGTTTTGTTGGATGGTTCCTATTTTAGCGGTTGGAATAAACTGTTCAATACGCTCCTTCCACTGATTTACCAGAAATTCTTTGTGAACGATAATGAGCGTTTTTACCCCCAATTTAGCCGCTAAATACAGACCGATGACGGTTTTTCCCCAACCGCACGGCAGGCTGATAATCCCACCATAGCTGTATTTTAGTAAACTATCCGGCGTGTATTCACCACCCACATTGCAGCTGTTTAAAAATAATCGAATGGGTTCCATTTGATTTTCGCGCACACTGCCGGCGAATTCCACGTTGATTTTTGCCGGCTCTTTTGCGTTAATTTGCGCAGGGGCGCCAATTCGCTTGAATGCGAAGTGTTTTGGCAAATACAACTTTTTGGGACTTTCCAAAAATACCGGAAAACTGCGAGGAGCAACGCCATAATCTTCTACTGTAAATGGAATAACCGTTAATTCTTTTCGCAGCGTATCAAGAAAACGCCCTTCATACTGGTCTTTAGATATGGCATACCCGCGCTTGGACATGTAATTCGTTTTTTCCACAATTAACAATTTAATGCCGTCTTTCGTTAAAGGCATGTCTATTTTTTTTAACATAATGACCGACTTATTATGCGGTGTGTTATTAAACTCTTATTTCATATAGTATTTCTTTCTTTTATATCAATATATTATGCAGCTTGATAGTCGATCGGTACGATATATCAAAGTCGGGTTCATTGTTCGATTATTACTTGTTGGAGTGCTTTTTTTAATGCCAATCGATTATCGTATAAAGACCATACTTATATTTGGAACCGATTTTTTTGACAGTTGGACCACAAAACTCATTGCTTATTTTTATAACGATGTGGAAGATCCGTTAACCCTGTGCCACACGTTTCGATACCAAATTATTGATAAAAGTATTGACGTTTTTACGTATTTTCTGATAGCTGTATATTTAAAACTTTCTCCCATTTTTTTTGGATTGATTTTTACACGGTTGATTGGAACCTTGCTTTTTTTGAAAACACAAAACAGTCAATGGCTGATAGCGTTTCCCGATGTGTTTAAAGAATTGTTATTATATTCGTGGTATGTTTCAGAATTGAATATTTATAATTTTAACGCCATTTACTTTTTAAAAATGGGGTTCGAAGCGTTTTGGCATACGTACCATAACCCAAACAGGTACAACTCAAACCATTAATTCCCCTCAACGCATTATATTTGAAAAACGGTTGCAAAAATTTGATTTAAAGATTGGGTATGGAATAATCCTATATAGATCATAATGAATGCTGGACGATTAGAATTAATCATAGGTCCCATGTTTTCGGGCAAGAGTGCCGAACTCATCCGAATTATAAATCGATATGAATCTATAAACAAACGTATTTTGGCAATCAACCATTCGATTGATACACGGTACGGTGAGGGCGTAATCAGTAGTCATAACCGCGTTCAAAAAAAAAGTGTTTCGTTGGACCAGTTAAAAGATGTGTTCTCAACCATCGAATATCTGGAAAGTGAAATAGTAATAATTGAAGAGGGACAATTTTTTCCAGATTTGAAGAGCTTTGTGTTGTATGCAACCGATGTCGATAAAAAACATGTGATTGTTGCGGGATTGAATGGTGATTTCAGGCGCCAAACTTTTGGTCAAATGGCTGAATTGATTCCACATGCCGAGCAAATAACCAAACTGTCGGCTTTTTGCAAATTGTGCAATGACGGAACACCGGGTGATTTTTCCAAACGGATTGAAAACACCAATACCTCATCAAGCAATCAAACCATGATTGGTAATGACAATTATTATGTAGCAGTTTGTAGAAAACATTATTTAGAATAATTTTTTAAAAAATCAATTGAACAATTTTTAAAAATTATTTATTTTCTAGAACGTCTGATTTTGCGGCCAAATTGGCGACTGCGTTTTTGTTGACGTTGAAGAAGTCTAGCTAATTTGCGGGAGCGACGAGCACCACCAGCAGCAGCAACGGAGGCGGCGGGAGCAACCATTTCGTTTACTTCAACTTTGAGTTGACTAGTTAAACTTTGAATAGCGCCAATTTCTTCTTCCATACCTAATATTTCCTTATTTTTGGCATCAAGAGAAGCACGCATTTCGTCAATTTCTCCAGTAGATTTAGATGCGGCTTCCTCTAATTGTTTTTGAAGAGTAGCCATTTCGCTTTCTCTAGCACCAAGTTTAGCTTGAATTTCAGATAATTCTTTGCTTAAATTGGATTCACGTTCTTTTAAGCTCTTAGTTTCTACTTCAACTTCGGCTCTTGCCGCAAGAATCGCAGATTTAGCATCATTGAGAGACGCATTTAATTTTTCGATTAAACCTTTCACATCGTTAATATTAGATCTGATTGCAGCAATATCGGCGGATCTGGTTGATGACATTTTTTTGTGTTTATATAATATATAAATAAAAAAAAATTATGGAACAATTACATAATTTAAGAGAAAATTTATTAGAAATGTATGACGATATTCATTTATTACGAAATAATAATTTTGGCTTCCAATATTGTGATATATTGAAAGAATTAAATAAAATACTTAAGGGGTGTGAAAAATTTAAACATGTTGTTATGACGAAAAATGTAGTTCCAAGTAGTTTTATTAAACCCTTAGATTTTTTTGAAAATGCGGAGGATTCAGAAATAAACGAAGTAATCCATAGAATCAATAAAAAGATTTTAAAATTGGATGAATCCCTACTCTCTTCAAAAAATTATAATGATATTTATAAGTTTGTTCGTAATTTAGATTCGGTTGAAAGAGATGTATCCAAACTAATTCGTTTCATTAAGGGAAGTAGTTCTTCTCAACAAACAGGTGGTGGTGGAATCGATGATATAGCCAATAATGTGGAAAAATTATCCCAAATAGGCAAAGAGGTAGAAACCAAGTTAGTTGAAACATCTTCCTTAATTAATAGGCTGGAAGAAGAATTTACTAAAATGAATCCGGTTTATACTGAAAAACTGGATCAAATGCACGAAGTTTGTTTTCCCAAATGTTCTATAAAAGACGGTAAATGGGCATCCCATTGGCCGACAGGAATGGAACCGTGCTCAGTCGAAGACATCGCCCAAGAAAAAAAAGCGAGAGAATATTTTAATGCTAATCTTAACGGAAGAATATATTTAGATACCAAATCTAAAAATAAACAGGTTATTGATAATGTATGCAAAGATGATTTCGTTCCGGCTCCTGCTCCTTCCGATGCGGCGGTTGTAAATGATACTAATTGTTTTCCTGCATGTTCTATTTTTGAAGGAAAATGGGCAGGCTTTAGCAACTGCAAAAAGCAAGACATGAAGAAAGAGCAAGCAGCAAGGGAAAATTATAAATTAAAAACGGGAAAAGTATTGCTACAAGGTAGACATGATTTTAAAGAAATTATAGATCCCAAATATATTTGCCATTAATTAAATTATTGTTTATAAGCCACAGTAGGCATATAAACATTTTAATTTACGTCCGTCCCATATATAAATTTTGTTTGGTTTTAATAATTAAAAACAATTATTAGAACTAAGCTCTAATTGGAGTAGGCTAAACCACCCATACCGGACATGATGCGGAGAACGTTGTAGTTGGTGGCATAGACACGAACTTGGCAAGAACGAGCATTGGCGACAGAGCGGGCAGTGAGGGTAAGTTGAAGGGTGGCGTTGTCGATACGAGACATGTTGCAAGTGCCGCTTGGTTGGTGTTCTTCGGGCTTGAGGCCGAAGGAGTACACGTTGATACCGGTGGCGGGGCAGTTGGTGTGGTGTTGGTAGGGTTGAACCAAGTTGAAGTAGCGACCTTCGCGAGCGGAGAATCTGTCGTGGCCGTTAAGTTGGATCTTGGCATAAGCAACGGGGTTGTCGCCGCGGTCAAGGAGGAAGTTGCCGGAGGAGAGACCAACGTTCCAGGCGGTAGCAAGGGAAGCGTTGGCAACGGTAGCAACATTGGAACCAGCGGGGAGATTGGAGTTGGTTTGCAAAGGGTTAGGAGCAGAGCTGAGACCAGCAGAGAAGCCATCGGATTGGTCAACAACTTGAACACCGCCAATGGATCCATAAAGGTTTTGGGTCATAGAACCGGCACCGCCAATGAGAGAGCTGGGGCCGACGAGACCTTCACCCAGAGGAGAGCCAGGAGTTCCAGCCAGGGGGGTGTAGTCCAGAGCATCGGTGTAGTTGAACCATTGAGGGCCACCAACGGATTTAGTGGCATTGACGTCAACGTTGGCGTCGGGTTGGACAACCCAGACAAGTTCCTTAACGGGGTGGTTGAAGTTGAGTTTGATCTTGTTGGAAGTGGAGTTGACGGATTCGGCGCCGGTGAATTGGAGTTGTTCGATGAGGTATTCGTGAGAAGTTTGGGCAAAGCGTCTGCGTTCATCGGTGTCCAGGTAGACGTAGTCGACGTACAAAGAGGCGGCCTTGAGGGAGGGAACGGTGAAGGAGGTGTTGGCGACATCGTTGAACCAGTAGCAGCCGGAAGCGTTGCGGAATTCAAGGTTGATCTTAACTTCGTGGTATTGAAGAGCAATCAGGGGAAGAGCAAGACCGGGGTTGCGGCAGAACCAGAATTCAAGAGGGATGTAGAGAGTGGTTTCGGGCATGCAGCCACCAAGATCGCAATCGCCAAAAGCCATGGCAGAAGCAGCAGGAACACCGGCCATAAGAGCGGGGTTGTTACCGGCAGTACCAGAAGCGCCGTTGGCAGTGGAACCGGTGACGGGTTGGGTGAGACGGGGAACGTTGCCAACCATGGAGGCATAACCAGCGGCGTGGCCAGTGGTTTGGGAGAGTTCGTTCCAGATGTGGAGCCAGTCACCGTATTGACGATCGATGCGTTGACCACCGATTTCAACATCAACTTGAGCAATCATGACGTGGCCGAGCCAGTTTAACCAACGGAATTGTTGGGTGCCAGTGACGTTGACACGGGGCAGAGTGACTTGAAGGTACACGTGGTAGATTAAATCACCATTACGAGAGATGGTGCAGGTGACTTTGCGACCCCAATCGGCAGCGCCGTTAAAGGTTTGTTCAATAGCTTCCATAGAAAAGTTCGTGTGGCGTTTATAAGAAACTTTCCAAAAAGTGATTTGAGGGTTGCCCGTAAGATAAATATCCTGAGCACCATAAGCGACAAGTTGCATGAGACCTCCACCCATTTTAGTTTTTTATATAATATGTAAAGAAAATATTTTTAGAAAAACGCACACACATTTATCATAATGAAAGAAAAAAATATGAGAGTTAAAAATTAATCCATATATTACAAGTGTTTTTTTAAGAGTTTCGTCAAATTTATATTTTCTAATCCATTTCTTTTTTTTTTAAACTGCAATGTATTTTTATCAATATAATTAAATTGCCATCCGTCCATAATCATACCGTAAATAAATGATAATTTGATAATTGTTATTACTAAGTCATTATTCATTGAGGATTATATTTAATATTTCTCTATTTTCTTTTCAATATAGACGAATTTTGTTTATTTAAAAATATATCGATTATCTAATATATAAAAAAAATAAGTCTTTTATGTTATTATTTAATAAAGAAAAAAACAAAAAAAAAGACTTACAGCCAGTTAATATAGATATAAAACATCAAGAAATAATAAAATCATTTGAAAACCAAAAGAAAAAAAAGGTTGAACTGCAGAATAAATACAATCAGTTGAAAAAGGAGTTTGATTCGTTGTGTGCCATTCCCTACATTATAATAAAAGATGAAGAATTGGACAGAAAATTTTCCTTAAAATGCGAATTGGATGAATTGGAAAAAACACTCAACAATTTTAATAACCCAACCCAATATTTTGTGAACACTGGCCATATTCTTTTCAATTATTACAATAAATCGAATGTTCCAAACCAATCCTTTCAAAATTATGAAAAATTGGATAAAAATCCATTGTCCAAATCGATTCTTGATTTTTTCAAGCAGGGACAACAACCAGCGGGATGCTCGGATGACTCGGTTGCAGCTCAAACTGAAAAACCTCCCGCTGCTGTAGAATTTAAAGCTTCCACGAATAAGGTAAAACTGTTTGACAAGTACATGAGCTATGTCGACAGCAAGCACATCAGTGATAAAGATAAAGAAGAGGAAATCGAAGTGTGTAAAAACTGTTATCAGCAGAAGCTGTACGTTTATTCGGAGGGACTTTTAATCTGTCAAAAGTGCGGCATTCAGGAGTACGTTTTTATCGAGTGCGACAAGCCCAGTTTTAGAGAACCGCCCAAAGAAATTGCGTATTTTGCGTATAAAAGAATCAATCACTTCAATGAGCACATTTCTCAATTTCAAGGTAAAGAAAGCACTGAAATAAATGATGAAATCTATGAACTGATCAAAAAAGAAATTAAGAAAGAAAGGATTACAGATTTGTCAACGATAAAGCCGGAAAAGATAAGAGAAATTTTAAAAAAACTAGATTTAAATAAATATTACGAACACATACCGCATATCATTAATCACATCAATGGCATTCCACCCCCTAATATAACCAAAAGTCAGGAAGAAACGCTTCGAGTCATGTTCAAAGAAATTCAAATTCCGTTTATGAAATATTGTCCCCCGGAAAGACAAAATTTTTTGTCGTATACGTACGTGCTCCATAAGTTTTGTGAATTGTTAGAATTGGATGAATTGCTGCCCTGTTTTCCGTTGTTAAAATCGCGTGAAAAACTTCAAGAACAGGATGCGATTTGGGAGAAAATTTGCAATGATTTAAATTGGTGCTTCTATAAATCGATTTAAGCCGCCACCAAAGTAGCTGCGAATGTCGCCACTTAATTTTTTACTAAAATGAACTTTTGGTTGCACCGATGCTTCCTTTTTGCGATTTATTGATGATATTTTCATTTCTTCTTTTTCAATACTGATATCGCTTTCAGTGCTGATTGAGCTGGTGTCTGACCACACAGCCGCCGTCTTGGGTTGGTCTATTTTTTTATAAAATTCAATTACTTTTGGATGACATCGAATTCGTTTGGGATCGAAATTGAGGATGGATAGTCCTTCCAATGTTCGAACTCTGCTCAATGCCACGTAGATTTGTCCGTAGCCACCGTTTCCCGTAAATACGTTTTGCCCAATGTCAACAATGGCCAAATCGAGCGACATTCCCTGGGATCGATGAATTGTGCATCCATATCCTAAAATGATTGGCATTCCAGAAACGTGCACGCTGTTGGCGCACTCGTCAATATCCCATGTATACATTGCTATATTTTTTCTAGTTCCATTTGAAAATATAACAATGGGTTCATCATTTTCGTTGAATGCTTCAACACGACCCTTACTTCCATTTACCAAACCATCTTCCACGGATAGGTTAACTACCAAAATAATCTGGCAACCCACGCACAATTTAATGGTTTCATCAATGGGCAGCTGCGATTTGATTTTACGTTCAATATCACCACTCATTGCCGATGCCGATGCCGAGTCTTCTAATGGATTTTGTTCACGTGGATTCGAATCGATTGTAATTTTTAATTGATACGACCTACTTTCGGAAGAGGCTATTTTACTAAAGCAGCGTTGATTTACTTCATTTGCTTTTTCCCGTGTTGGAAATAACTGCACTGGTTCAACGCCATAACTGTTATCCAAGGGCTTTCGAAACCGGTTCATCAATAAACTGGTTGTGTCTTGATCGGACATGCCCATTCGAATCTTTTGCAGCGTTTCAATAAACTGCTGATCACTTTGACGATGAATGGTTTTGAAATGAACCACCTCGATTTGGCTGGTTTGCCATTCCGGTGTTTCAAAACAATATTCCATTGTATGATTTGGAATGTGCTGTTCTAAAATGGGTCCCAATTGACAAAAATCGCCACTCAGAATAATCTGTATTCCGCCAAATGCCGCCGTATTTTTTCGGATCACTTGGGTAAGCCGGTAGATCATTCTAAAAGTGCGAGGAGTTAGCATGGATACTTCATCAATAATGAGGGTCTTCAATTCTTTGAACCGATTTTTAATATATCGCCTCTTTGCTATTTTTTGAATGTATTGTTCGTCATCCTCTCGGCTTACGCCCAATCCAGAAAAACTGTGAATGGTCACGCCGCCAATCAACAGCGCGCTCGACCCGGTGGTGCTGGTAATTCCCACATTTTTTTTGAAATCCGTTCCGTACTTGTCCTTAAATGCGTCAATAATATACTCCAGAACACGCGATTTACCCGTTCCACCACCACCGGTGAGGAATACATTTTTATGATGAAAGACAAAATCAACCGCGGCTTGTTGTTGATTATCTAATATAATGGTCATGGGTTGAGCTGTAGAGATAATTTAATTTCAAGAGTGAGATTTATTTTCATTTCAAATTTTATGATTCAGATATAAAAAATATGAAATAAAAATATTATAGTCGTGGTGTGGTATGCGTAAATTAGATTCGCAAATCTACCATTTCGTAAATAATGTAAATAGTTATAATTTTATCGTAATTAATTACAAGGGTAATTTAATTGAACGTTTCAATAATAAAAATATATACATTTATCTAATTAAAACATCGCAAAATAGGGACGACCTTGTTTATTTATACAACAAATCAAATAAGTATTATCGATTAATTATAAAGAATAAAGATGAACCCGTGTTTACGCTGGTGAATGAATATTATGATGTAAAGGTTAAGGATTTTTTTTTATTTTCGGACCTTTTATTTCAAAACAAGGATGAATATCCGCTTTCCAACTTTGAAAGTGAAATCATTGAAATAATAAAAAAAATAGATAATTAAATGCTGGTGCTGTCATCCCCGGCGATGCTTGGGTTCTCCTTATTATACGTGGCAATGATGTGGTTGGGAGGAAAATATCGGCAACTTTTTTTAATTTCAAGTATTTTTTTTTCAACCTTATTTGCAAAATCTTGAATGTGTTCGTTGGGGAATTTTAATTCGAAATTGATCATGGTTAACAAATTATCGTACTCTTCTGCTGCGATAAAATGGCTCTCCGATTTTGATTCCAGTTTTAAAAAACCGCTTACGCTAAATAAAATGGTATTTACTGCTGATAAACATCCCGCAATTATTTTATTTGTGAATATTTGTTCCTGGGGTGCCTCGGATGGATACGCGAAGGAGTACACGGTAGCTGCGCCACTTATGGCAATTGCTGGAATGGTAATAACGGCATTTAATCGTTCATAATATTGCGCGCTCAATCGATGCAGCTGTCGTTGCTTTCGTATTTTCCGCATGGTGGATGTCAAATTATAATTGGTTGTATCGGTGCGTTTGTTGACAACCCCGGCACAACTTATTTCTTCCAATTTAGCATTGGTAGAAGGCGGTAATGGTGCAATCACATTATTATTTTTTAAAATGATGGGTGCTATGGTTGAGTGAACGCTTTCAATATTACCTTCGGCAATTGCGTCAACCGCTTCGGTCAACGAAGTTTGTATGACTTTTGCGTCAATTATGTGAGTGTCCGACATATTTTTATATTAAAATGATTGGATAAAAATTATGAATTTATTCCTAACTATTTTCATTATTGAAAACAAAACCTATATTTTTAAACCTCTAACTAATTTCATTATAAAAATTTTTGTTTTTAATGGTTGTATTATCACTTGACGTGGGATAAATGTTTCTGTCCATAATCCATGGATTTTCATCTTCAAACATGCTGCTAAATTGTTTAAGAATATTTGGGCTGCTAAGTTGTTCATCGTAAAACGTGCGCGGAATATATCGGTATTCGATGCGCGGATTGGGACAAACGGAATATTGCCGGGTGTATCCAATGATAACCATAATTACACCGATCATAAATAATAAAAGTATAATAGATTTCATATATAAAATTAAAATATATAAAATCTAATCGGTTTTATCTTTCTCTTTATTCATCCATGGGTCGTCCTTTTCAAATATTTCTTCTTTGGGAACTTCCGTCGCAGCTTCAGCAGCAGCACTTTCTTCATTCATATTTTGCTTAACACGATTTTTTAGAAGGTTTTCTTTTTGTTCTTGATAGAAAATATCGCGTTTGGCCGCATTCTCCTTATATTGTTTCATCAAGTTATTCAATTCCGGCTCCAAATATTCCGTGTTTTCAACGCGTTCGGGATTCGGATCCCATGGCAACCAATAACCCACTTGTCCTAAAAACACGTTGTCGCGTTTGTTCAGGCGCTGAAGCACTTTGCATCGCACTTCGGCCTCTCGTTGGGTTGCGTACACACCACGAACTTTAATGCCTCGAACCGTGGTTCGAAAATTTTCCATTTGGTGAAATTCGTTTTCTAAACGTTCTTCATTACTAAAAATAAAATCATCGTATTTCTCCTTTATACTCTCATAATTTAACCGGGTTTTATCCCCCTTTAAAAGGGTGTTCTCTAAAAATTCGCTTTGATCGCACACCCATTTCAAAAACTCGGAATTGAAATACGTTTCCTTTTTTTTTAAAACATTTTCCGGACTAAGAAAAGACAAAACGCAGTATTGCTGGCCTGGAATCGTGCTATCAACTTCTAAAAAATCTTCGGTTTCTTGGTTGTTAGAGCTCATATATAAAAATATTATTTAAAATATTCTTATATTGTTTTGATTTAATTAATTTTCAAAAAATTTTTTTTCTTTGAGATAAATATAAACTAAAATATGGAAGGAGGTTCTATGGATTTACAAGAAGTTGTGAAACGTGCTATCAAATACGTGGTTGAAGGTCTCGGTGTTGCTGTCGCCATGTACTTGATTGGCAAGAATAAGTTTGCTATGGAAGAAATTCTGTTAGTCGCCCTTACCGCTGCTGCTCTGTTTGCCATTTTGGATTTAATGAGCCCATCTATCAGCTACGCTGCTCGCCAAGGTGCCGGCTTCGGTCTTGGTGCCAACCTGGTTGGCTTCCCCAACATGGGTGGAAGCGCCGCCGTTGCTGCTTTGTAAAACTTGAAATTGTAGATTTTTTTATAATTTCAAGGTAATTTAAACACATCCGTTGTTAATCATACTTTATTATTTCATCCGTTGTTATGAGTAATCCGCTCGCGCATTTTTTAAACAATGATAAACTCCAGAATATTCCCATAACGAAAAGCAAAATTAATCCTATTTGAATGAACAAATGGTTTATTTCAAAATAATCATTACGAACCTGTACGAAGTAAAGCACAAATCGCACAATACGAAAATAGGAGTACCATACAAACTGAAAACATTCACTAACTAGGATGGCATTTTTATATTCGGGATAAGCTTTGTGCATGTGATAGCTGATATACAGCAAAAAGTTGGAGTATTCCAATAAATAATAGAAATGAAGAATTTCATGGCGGTAGTGGTCAATAAATGCCAGCCAAAGGCCGTATGTTGCAATCGTATGGTGCACCAAATAAACCGCATTCCGTTTGACGTTGATTACATCGAGCGTGCACTGACGGAGCAAATAGATTGTGTCGAAGCAATAAAATCCTATGGAACACAGCACAGAATTAGTTATGGCGATGGGTGTATTCGAACCTTTATAAAAAACGATGAAAAATAGGGCGTGAATAAAATGCACCGCATTTTTTACAATTGCGGTGTTTTGATTCCAATATTGACGGATGTAATGAAAGGCTGTCCACCAACCACCAATTGAGAACAACAAAAACAATAGGGAATACATGATAGAGACGTTAATAATAATCATTAACATTCATTTATTTTTAATATGGTTTTTTATTGAAATTAAAAAAAACACGCTCAAAAAAAGTATATAAAAATAAGCCACCCATAATAAATATGGGTAGATTTCTATTCCATCCTCCAGTGGATGAAAACTAGAAGAAGTGCTTTTCGCTTTGCGTTTTTGTCTAACATGACTATTATTGGTCATGGATTCTTGCTGGTGTAATGGCTTTTAATAATATACTAAGGTGTAACTGTTTTTTGACCATAGTATTTTATTATAATAATATATAATGCGAACAATAATTGGATTATTGTTATTTATAATCATTATGTGCATCGCTTTACCCAAGAAATCGCATGAAAATTTTAAAATGGTGCAAAACGTGACGGGTGAGCTAAAAGATACCGCTAAATTTGTGGACGGGATGGTGAAAGACTGGGTTCCAAATATTACCTGGTATTATCGCTGGGCAGATAAGTTCATTGAATGGGAACGTGCAAAACAGGGGCTGCCTCCTCTAGTCGCGGCAGTACCGCAGGTAAGCGTAAATGTGCGGGCAAATAATAGTAAATATCGATTAACGGGGGGATTATGGTAGCGGTTTATCCAATTCGGTGTAAATGGACAAAACGCGAGCGCTGGGATCGGCCGTATTACCCGACCAACGCGGCAGCCAATAATAGGGAATGGTGTCGGATCTACCGGGAAAATATTGGTCAAACAGCTTTCGATAATAATAGCTTTCTTTGAGCTGCGGTTCAGGTGAAAGAAAGCCCTTTTTTTCATGAAATTCCGCGTCAGACACTTCCAGATCAACCCTCTCTTGAATAATTTGAAACCAAGACTTTTCTGTGCTGCTTACGCCATCACTGAACGCCTCTTTTTTGCGCCACAAGATTTCATCCGGAAGCAGACCCATTCCGTCAAAAGCCTTGCGAATAAACCATTTTTCCATCCCGTCGCGCGGACGTTTCCATTCTGCTGGAACGCGCATGTATTCCGTAAGAAATTCTTTATCTAAGAAGGGAACACGCACCTCTAATCCATTACCAGCCGTCGATTTATCGCACCGCAGGCAATCGAAAAAGCACAAATCTTTCAATAATCGAACACACTCCTCCTGGAACGCATCATCATTTGGGGCTTTATGAAAGTATAAATAACTACCGCTCGCTTCATCACTCCCCTCTCCACTGAACACGACCACAATATCCGTATTTTGTTTTATGTATTTGCTCAACAGATACATGGGCGTGCTTGCGCGCACCGTGGTTGTATCCCACGTTTCAATTTGCCGTATAACCTCGGGGATGGCGTCCAGCATTTCTTCCGGCGACACGATGACTTCGTGATGAATCGAACCGATGTGCTCTGCAACGATTTGCGCCTTTGCTAGATCAGTGGAACCTTTCATTCCGATTGAGAAACTATGGATTGGGATAGGTGCATTTTTTTTGGCAACCAGTGCCGCAACCAGGCTGCTATCCAGACCACCACTCAAAAACACGCCAAATGGACGCTCAAACATGAATCTTTTTTCTACCGCCTTTTCAAACAAGCTTCGGATGTGTGTCATTTGTGTATCATGCGACATAATGCTGCCAGGAATAGTGTCATACTCATATGAATAATATCTATGAAAGGTACCATTATCCCACCAACTACCTGGTGGAAATTGGCGAACATTTGATATATCATTAGGAATACCCTTCATTTCACTACAAATACACAGCGCTGTTTCGTCTGGACTTTGTCCAATATACAGCTGTCGAACACCAATTGGATCTCTCGCAATCAATAATTTTTTATTACTGTCGTCCCAAATTGCAAACGCATAATATCCGCTAATTTCTTTCAGCGTTTGTTCAATTCCAAATTCTCTATAAAGATGAAGGATTACTTCACAGTCGCTGTGGCCTTTTGTTTTAAAATTATATTTATTCTCAAGTTCAACATGATTATATATTTCACCATTACAAATCAGGAATAAATTATCATTCAACACGAGTGGTTGGTCGCCCGCAGGGGAAACATCATTTATTGCCAATCGATGAAACCCGAATAATAGTTTATCATCATATAGTGAAACATACTTGGAATTGTCCGGACCGCGGTGCTTTGTTTTCTCGCAAAAATCTTGCAGCTGGTTTTTTTGTTCTATGCTTAATCCGCATTTTGACAAGAACGCAAAAATTCCACACATTTATGGGTAATTAAAATGCGTTTATACATGTTTATTGAATCAATTTTTTATATAAATAAAATAATGTGTTATAAAAATAAAAATTTCATAACGTATTATTCACCTATTGAATTACCATATTTAAATAAAATTATTAACGATGTTTAATTGTTCGTCAAGAAGGGCGGCATATCTTTCTTGGTCGTATAAATTGATTTTGAATGATTTACCCGCAGCAGGGAGGGTAGCGGTCTTAACATTCCATTCAATCCAGTTGTTGTTAATAACGTTATCAACAAATAAGCGGACAATGGATCCTGCCTGAATCAAGTTATCTACGTTGCTGGGATTTAATTTAAATGCAAGACCGGATTTCTCACCTGAATTGTATGGATTGACTGGGATTGTGTTTGATGAAACAAGAGTTCTAACCCAATCCGTTGGGTTCCTAGCGATAAGAGGAGCGGTATTATTTACGACAAGACCGGATAATACTTGTCCGGAAGCATTTGTAGTTAATTTAGTTGCAACCGTTATTACATCAAATTGAACGCAATTATTGTTTTGTAATGTAAATACGCAATCCAAATTATAACCAACAGACCACATATTGTTCATTTGAATATCATATGGGCTTCCTGGGATGCTATTGTAATTACGAGTAAGTGGCCAAGAAGCGATGGGGATAGGACTTTTATTATTTTGAGGTAATGTTGCGGGTAAATTGAACATGAGTTCAGAAAACATGTTGCTAAGACCAAAATTCGTGGTGATTCCATTTGCAGATAACGATGGAATGTTCGTTGGAGAATATTCGTCTATTTGTCCATTATTGTTTGTATCATTTGCAGCATAAACAGTCATTTGAGCCGGATTAAAATTAAGTTCAAAATTTGATGTAGTGGTAATAGAATTTACAATATTTAAATTAAACAATTTTCCAAGATTAGCGTTATTACCAGTTCCAGAAATAACGTAGCTTATTTCAGCGTTGTCAGCTTGGTTAGAATTATTTTTAGATTCAGTAAAAGCTTTCAAAACGTCATCATTCAATTGAGAATTTACATATCTACATTGATCTAATTGAGCTGCAATATCATATGAGATAGTACCTCTGCTACGAGAAATGTTGAGTTTTAAATTTTTGAATATTTCGTAGCTTGATACATAGGAACCAAAGAAGTTTCGGTTTGGCTGATTGGGTACATACCAGTCGAAACTTGGTGTATATTGAGCACTTCTGAATAAAAATCCATTATTTGTGTTAGCATTGGTGAGAACAATTTGATACAATTGTCTTGAAAGATACGACGAATCCGGATTGCTAGCACTATCAGCGGCATTAATACTTGTAAATATATTTGGGGTCGAGATTGATCCATTTTGATCATTGGGATTCCATGCAAATAAACCAGCCCCTTTAATTACATTCTCGAGGATAGAATTAGAATTAGCAACAGTAAGAACACTCATTACAAGTGGGCGTAGACCAGTGTATAATAAAAGCGTAGTCTTATTATTAAAATAATTAGGAATATTAATTGATCCAGTACCTTTAAAATATACTGTGTCTTTATAAGTAGAATTAAAAGGAGCATTTCCGAGAGCGATTTCAAAGTAATATTTGTTTTTAGTAGTACTATATTTGATGTTAGAAACATAAGTATTACTTGTATTACTTGTAGCTGGGGGAACTACCCATGCTGCATAATTAGCAGCATCATTCGTTTGAGGACCAAAAGGATTACGGGTTCCAGATTTAAGAGCTAAAGAATTTAATGGCGTATTGTAATTAGATTGAAAATCATTTACTACATAAGATACTTGACCATAACCCATATAAACATAATAAGCAATAAGATTGAAAGCAGTTGTCGATAAAGTTGGACTAGTTGTTGATGAATATTGAGCAGCTAACGTTCTATTTGCAAATGATAGAATAAAATCAGATTGCTGTACACCTTGAACATTATTATTTTCTGAAAATAAAACATTTTGACCGTTTACAACGCTGCCACTAGTTGTTGCGTTTAAAGTTGGTTGTACCCATACAACCGCATAACTGTCTGGTTGGATATTAATTGTAAATACCGAAGTAGATATAGCATTGTTTGTAAGAGGAAATAAACCTGCGTTATATGCAAAACCACGAACTGGTTTAATCGTAATAGAAATAAATTTATTTGCGTTGTCTAATCCACCTAACGCCGCACCAAGATCATAACTCGAATTAGATGTTGTTAGGTTAAGAGATTTGCTTTTAATAAAATTTTGTGAAATAGACGATCCAGTATAATATGTTGGATTAGCAGAAGAACTCATACGAATTACCGTCAGATTTAATTGATCTGGGTTGGTTTTGATAATCCATTGAGTGGGCGATTGTGCGTTAACATTCGTTGTAATTTGCTGAAGTAAAATTCTTGATGCCAAGTTTGTTAAGTTGGTATTTATTGACATTGCAAATCCGCTACTTAATGATGTCATATTTTCATAAACCATATAGGTATTTAAAGTAGCATTAGTTAATTGATTGGAAGAGCTATTTTTAGAAAGTAAACCGCGACCCACCAAATTTTGGTCTTTATAAAGTGTCCATTCGATGGACCTGCATACGTTCAAAACACCCAAAGGTTGATTTGAATTATTCGAATTGCTAACATCAACATAGACCGGGGAATTGAAAGAATCGAGATAAAAACGGCTTGAATTGCTTGGGCGCATAGGTAAAGTTGGATTAACTGTATCAGCCTGACTGCTAAATTGCGAATTTTTAACGGACGAAGCAAAACTTGTGATAGAGGGTAATTCGGTATAACCACTTAAAGCTCCATTCAGGGTATAATCAGTTCTGGTATAAGACATAAGTTCTTGCGCTACGTTTGCGTAATAAACATAAGAAATAATAGCTTGATTTGATGGTTGTCTATATACCTCAGCTTGTAAACCTGAAGCAGGTGCCGCATTATCATAACTAGAAGCTAATTTAAAACAAGGCGTTAAAAAGGACCATGAGTTATTAACGATGGAGCTTTCGATTGGAACGGCTAATCCTGCAGGGAATGAACGCAAAGAAGCATTAAATTTAATTTGTTGTTGATTATCAGCAGTCAATGGTAATATTTCGATTGTTGTCGTAGAGTTAATTAATTCTGGAACAATACCAGAGCCAGTATTATTTGCCAATTCAACCATTATAATAACATAATCGGTGTAATAATTGGAAACCGGGTTAGGAACAACACCACAGAGAATAGGGGTAGCGTATCTAAGTGTTCCATCAGGACCTTTGCCATGAGGAACCGGAGTAATTGGGATAGTAGCAGGTTGGGATTGAGTACCAATTGTTAAAGTGCAAACCATATATGGAGTACTATTTGTTGTGTTGTTTTGGCTGTGTATTTTAAGACTCATGTGTTGAGCCACATTGGTATTGGTTGGAATTTTAAAATGAACATTGGTTTGATTACCACTATATAAATAAGTACTACCAGAAACTGTTGCAGTCCAACCAGGGAACAAAACACCACCAGTAGGAAGTGTTCCATTCGAATTAGGAAGGCAGAACGGATAAGCAAGATCGTAATTCATTTGGGAAGAAACATTTTCATATGTATATAACGAAATAGCGGGTGCCTCCATATTGCCCTTTAGAAGGCGATTAACACCACTTTGACCACTATTCTCAAGAAAATTGATAGATGGGTCAAATGTGTTTCCATTAATAAAGATAGATTTGGGTATATATGATGATTGCGCTGATTGTGATTGAATGGAACAGATACCATAACGATATTTAAAGTCATACAGCGATACTTGGTGAACATCGGTAGGCGCACCAGGCAAGGCATTAAATATGTTGTAATCGGTAATGATATTTATAAAAGTATCACTACTGCTCTTATATGATCTATCGGTTGTTGTGGTATCAGAGTTAGTGATAGCTTCGGGTAAATAATAACTATATGAAAATACATTAGCATTGAGATTCAGAACACCGGTAATATCTGTAAATTTAAGGGAATTCGTTCCTAAGTTATAGGTAGAAAAGGCAACATCGTTGATCAACAAATTGGCTAAGTGTTCGTTATTATTTAAAACAAGGTTTGGACTTGTAATAGTGATATTGGCATTGTACTCACCATTAGCAAAGGTGTTCGCAAAAAAAGTAAAATTGTTATTAGTAAGTATTGCTTCTGCATTGGTAGAACCAACGGTATTTCCAAATTTTAACATATATTGAGGTAGTGCTGATGCATCAGCGCTGTTTAAATCTAAACCACGAATATTGACACCATTAATTATTTGGTTTCCGGCATAAACAATGCTCACATTTGAACTAATTCCCGAAAAGCCGATGTAATCACTTTGAGTGTTTCCATAGCACCAAGCATTCGCAATAAATGAGTTTGCAAAGTTTACGGTATTTACAACATTGCTCGCATAATTTGTTCGGCTTTGTTCAGAAACATTTCCGGATACAACCAGTTGGTAATTGCAAGCAACTGAAGCAGACAACGTAGTATTGGCACCGTTTACAATTGGAAGTACCGACGTGCCAGTAGCATATGTTGTCATAGAAGTTCCATTTTCTAAAATATTGCTATTGAGGGTAATATCACCATTAACTCCCCACTGCATGCTAGTTATAAATCCGGGAACATTAACTGGTTGATATGGTACACCTGGAGAAATAGGTGCATTCTGAACATAAGAATAATTATTAAATGTGATATTGCCTCTTCGTAAATATAAATTTAATTTATCACCGATTTCATAACCTGTAAAAGGTATCATTGAAGCAGTGGGAATAGTATTCGGAGTAATTATCGGAGTTGCTTGCCAATTATTAGCAATAATATTTGCACCAGTGATTTGAATGTATTTTGCAGATATTTCATTATTGAAATTAGTTGCAAGATTTGCAGAAATCCATAAATTACCATAGTTGAGTGCATCGTTTAACCCATTTTGATTCGGATCACCATTTTGTCCAGAAAATGTATTGGATGCAAGAACAAATGAAGGATTTGGGGTTGATAAATTGATTCTATCCATCAAAAGATAACCTTGATTCAAGTACGTGTTTGCTTGAACAAATGAAAGAACATCTCCTTCCATAAACATTCCCGATGGATTAATATCGCCATTAACGGTTAAAAGAGAACCACCGCCAGTAATATAATCGGCAGGACCACCTGGAATAGAAGTAATTGTTAAGAATCGGCTGTTATTTAGGGAAATGTTTGCACCAATAAGGTTGTCTGTGCGATTTCCGTTAAACTGATTTGTACCAGCATATAAATTACCAGAAGTAAAGTTGCTGTTAAATACAACTTGACCAGGTTGAGTTATATTACCGGAAACACTTATCCCAGTTAAAAGATTTACATTTGCATAGATTTGATTATCAGATGGCATAGAAGCGAAAAAATTGCTTCTAAATGAGTGAGTGCTTACTTTCGATGACAAATTACCTTGCAAGTTATCACTGAGACTCTTACCAAATCGAGAAACACGGGCGATATAAATCGGATTGTTAGGTGAAGTGGTTTGTGTGTTTGCTCTTAACTTAAATTGATGACGAAACGCTTCGTTTGTTAATGCATTTCCATTTAAAGAATCTAATACATTGTTTACAGCATTTCCAGCTAAATCACATGGATCAGTAGAAGCATTAATTAAAACATTTCCTGCAATATTAGCGTTAATAAGACGATTCCATTTAGAATAAGACACTTGTTGGAAACAAGTTCCATTTGCATCTATGTTAGCATTTCCAGCAGAAGCCGGAACAAAATTCAAAACGTTTCCTGAAATGATATTCGAGGAAAAAGCCAGGCCATTAAAACTTGAAATAAATGCATCATTAAGATTACCTAAGATAACAACATTAGAACTAATGTTAATATTTCCATTAACCCCGGCGGGATTATATGCAAAATTTGTGTTGTTTAATGAACCGCAAATACCAATTTGGCTCATGGGGGTGGTATCTGTTTCGGAGGCAATTTTGGCTACATTACCATAAACAGCAGAAAAGCCGCTCATAAAAAAATTTAAATTTTGCACGGTTGGTGAAGAGCTGCTGGTTACAAAATTAGCATAAATGTTAGAATTAAATTTTTGACCAGGTTCGTATTGCAAAGTATTACCGTTTTGTTTAAGGGAATACGCATTTGTGGTATTTGAAAAATAATAAGTTTGACTTAAATTGGGATTAAACGAATAACTATTCCTTGCACGAATCGCATAAATTGTTTTATCACGTTTTACAGATACAACATTGGACAAGTCAAGCCATTTAGCGTTAGTGGTTTGCGCAGAAGTTGATGCATCGTATTGATAATTGTTGTTTAAAACAACAATGTTTTCATTGCCAGCATTAACAGTTAGAGAAGTCATGGTTTTTTATATTATAATCAACGAAAAAATAATTTTTAGACTAACTTATTTTAAAAAATGACAATACATTTTAATAGATATTTTTTAGACAATTTTAAATGTCAAAAAAAATTTATAAAATATTTAATTAATTAATTAAAATTAAAATAATTAATTATTTAATTAATAAATCAAATAGTTATTTAATTCATTAATTAAATTTATTTAGAATTTCATCTCTTTTCTTTAAAATATCCGCCATATTAATTTGAGGATTTAAAGAACGCGATGGTTTAATATCTGTTTTTTCATTTTTTGAGGTTTTCTTTAATTTTTTTGATATTAATTGTTGGCTAAAATCACTCGTAATAATCGGCAAATCAATGATCAATTTATCAGGTTCATTTAAAATAGTTATATCGATATTTTCCATACACATTTTTTGCTCAACTGCTTTTCGAGGTATGCCAACATTTAACATTTTAAAAAATCGAACATAATTTGAATATTCTGACTGTTTTATTTTCCTTAAAATAATTACATCGTCCGGATGATGCTGAAGTATTTCACTGCATTCCTTGCCAAGTTCATTTGTGATTTTAATTTGAACGGCTGCATGAGGAATACCCATTGAGATCATTTTAAAATATTTACCATATATTGGATGCTTTGCGTATGTAATCATATCATCATCGTTGGGAGTAGGCATCGATAAATTAATTTGTGATTGATACCGGGGTTCAATGATCTGATTCGTATCATCAATCAAACATTTCCCTAATTTTAAATAAATTGGATAAACAATAGCTTGAATTATACAATAATTAATATACCATTTGTTTTCAACCTGCCTTATATTTTGAAACCACAATAAAGGCCTAATATAAAAACGCTCCGGACAATCAAGTATATCCATTCGAGTATCTTTATTGTAGAACAATTCAACTATATTGTTTCCCTTAAAATTCTGGATAGACGCACCAATTCCATTTTCATAAAAAAAATTTTGAATTGTTTCGCCATTAGATAAATATTTTTCTAAATTATTTTTTAATCTATTTAAAAAAAAATAAAACTCTTGTTTTTTTGAACTATCTTTATTAAAACTGATCCATAAATAATTTACGTCGTTGTCAATTTTTTTATTACAAAACCCTTTCGGAGCCGGTATAAGCAAATGCTTACCAGCAGAATTATAAATATCGACTAGACATTTACTTCGTTTTATAAATTTAAAATTATCAATAGAATCATAACTCATTTATTCTATTTATAGATACTGACTGTTTCATTCTATAAACAGAATATTTTTAAATATTTACCTGCCGCCTCTAAAAGCCAAAGCACGAGTCAGATTTTTATTTTGATTTACTGCATTAACTAATGCATTCGATAATTCAAGAATCTTTTGAGATAATAATTTATTTTCTTCTTCAAGAAGATTTATTTTTTTTGGAGTTTCAGTCTTTAATTTTAATAATTCTTCATTCACCTCGTTAATTACTTGCAAATATTTTGAATTTAATTCTCTTATTTTTTCAACATCTACTTCTAATTTATTTACTTTGTCTTTATTCTCGTACATAACCTGTTTCTCGACAATTTTCTCAACAACCTTGGGAACTTCAACAATTTTCTCAACAACCTTTGGAACTTCAACAATTTTTTCAACGACCTTGGGAACTTCTTTTTTTTCAACGACCTTGGGAACATGGGGTTTATTTTCAATTATTTTTTCTATAATATTCTGGTTAACTTGTTTTTGAATAATTGCTGCTTGCGGAACTTGTTTTACGGGTTCATTTACAACAGGTTTGGATTGATTCGTTGTTGAAACATTATTTGATAATATATCAATAAAAGTTTTATTAGTAGTTTCATTTTTTTTTAAATTTGAGAATTCAACTGTTTCTTTTGGTTTATCAACCGATTCTGTTTTTTTCATAATTATCGATTGATGAGCGCTCGGATTAAAAATTTCATTTGCGGGAATAATAAAGGAAGAAGAAATATCATTTTTAAATAAATTTGATAAGCTCATAATTTGATTATATTTTAAGATAATATTTTTTATTTGTTGATTTTTTAATATTTCAACCGTATACCTTATATAATTTTATAACGTCTTTAATATTAACTATTTCAATTTGAAAATGTAAAATAAAATAAAAAATACAAAAAATTAAATAATATTATTTTTTTATTTATTTAAATTATAGAATGGAATCTTTTAGCACCATACATTTTAACAATAACTATTTATATTTTGATAAAGATGCTGATTTTCCAAAATATTTATTGGACGCTAATAAAAATTTATTATTAGGACAATTATTTGATTTTCAGATACATCATTTATGTTCACACTTTGACGTTCCAATTCATAATGAATTTGGCAGTATTCTTCCAAATCATGTTTTAGTTAAAGAACTTGAATATAAAAAATTTCAAAGTACACTATTTGAATGCCATACGTGTGATCTTCTCGGAATTGGCAGCTCAATTAATAAAACAAAAAATAAATTTATTTATAATAATATTGGCGGCAAACCCATTCATACGATTCAATTAGATGTCTCTCAAAATTATATCGTCCCTACTAAAAATGACCAAATATTTGAAGAATCAACTGAATCGGTTGAGATATTATTATCGATTGACAATTGTTTTAATATTTATGATGTTGAACCAGAACACACACAAATCATGATAGATGAAGGAGTCCAAAAAAAAAATAGAAAAATGGTTGCCCTAGAACATAATCGTATGGGTACAACTCTCATTGATAAATTAGGTAAAATCGATTACACTACTAATAGTTCATATATAGACAATATTTTGATGCTATATTTTTTGCCGTTAGATCAATCGTTCTTTGTTGATACACTTTCAATTGAGAATAAAATTCCAAAACTAAATGACCCTACTTTTATTTTACAGCATTTTAACGTAAAAATGAAGAAAACTGAAATTAAAAATAAGATTATTAGTTTAAATAATCTCCTTATTAAATACAATGATGAAATTAATGAAGGCAACATAATAACATCACAACAATTTAGCATTGCACTTCAAACAAATTTTGCGCAACCGCGCGGCATTCTTACTCATCCTTATTTTTACACCAAAAAAACCTATCCAATATTTGATTTTTATAAAGATATGTTAAAACTGAATCTCGTAGACAATCATCCATTTACATCTTTAACTAAAACATTTATTAAATTGGATGATCCCAATTTATACAGCGGTGGAGCTGAACTGCCTCCAACCAATGAAATATTAGGTAGTGTTGAGTTAGGCAAAAATGGTCATACCGAGCATATCGGATTTGAAGTCGACGATACTATTATTAATTATTTAATAAGGCGGGACCAATATCGTTTGCCCAAAAAAAATAAGGCCTATTGTTTTATTTGCAATGAATATATTGATTTAGACCTTTTCAAGAAAAGTCATTTAGATTTTCATCGTCGAAATAATCAAATTATATTAAGCAATTTGATGAATTTTCAAATTGATTTAATTCAGGATGAAATTGTTCCAGCTTCCGGTTATGCTATAAAAATAATCGACAACAAAAATGTTGTTTATGAAATAGCAAATCCCACAAATGTAATGACGGAACAAGAAGCGGTAGCTAATTCTGCAGCGCAGTTATATAAACGAGTGATTTACGAATATTTAATAAAAGACACACAGTGCATTAGTTTTTACATAAATCGAATTATTAAACGAATCAATAAAAAAACATTGCAAGAAGAAACCTTTTTATATAAAATGAAAGTAAAATTAGAAAAAGAAATCGTCGATGACGATTCGATAACATATCAATTAAGCGCAATTATAACCAAAGAAAATGAAAATTATTTACTGTTTTTTTGTTCCGACCAAATATGGTATGTATATAATAGCAATTTTAATCCAGAAGAACAATCAGATTATATTATCCAAATTGGTTCATTTAAAGATTTATCCATGTATGATCAAGGAAAAGTAGAGACTATGGGCATGATATATTTCTATTTAAAAATAAATAATTAAACAAACACATACGACTTTATCGACTTTATATGTGTTTGATTTGTTATTGCATTCAATCGACCGATGGCAACCGAACGTATATTGGTGCAACAAATAATTTTGAAAAACGAATTAAACAACATAATCGGATTCTATCTGGCGGGGCTAAATCTACAGCTGGACATACATGGAAACCAATTATCCACATTACCGGGTTTGAGAATCGCCATCAATTATTACGGTTTGAATGGTTTTGGAAACATTGTTATAAATCGGCGGAAAGAGGAATTCATCGTCGAATATCAATGTTGGAATTTTTACTACAAAAACCAGAATGGGAAAATGTGCGCATTCTAACGAACGAAGATCTTGCCGCACAAATTTCATGTATACAACAAATCGACAAATTAGAATGGGATTGAATCATGGTTTATCGTGTGTTATATGAACCACAATCCAGACATTTTCGTCCCATTGGATGAAAATCAACCTCATTCATTTTACCACAATCATTACAACTGATGGGTATTTTAGATGCGCTTTGAAATGAGCTGTTTCTAATTAGCTCGTCCATATAGTTGGTGTATTTGGCTGCCATTTCTTTATCCAGCATTGTTTTGCGACACAATGGACAACCAATATTTTTCATTAACCATTGATTTGAACACGCCTGATGGATAGCGTGTCCGCAATTGAGTACCACTGAATTTTCGCGCGATGAAAATAAATCAGTCAGACATATGCAACAATCTGTGTTATATAGCTCCCTTTTACACGGGTGATGGGTATCTTTAAATTTAATATCATAACACATATTGCATATTGAACAATGAAATATGTTTTCTTTTACACCCACCCGGCATATTCTGCACTCATCACAGTGAAAATACGTATTGGTTGGATGCGAATCATATAAACGGCAAATAGCGCAAAAATAATTGGCAAAGATTAGTCCGCAATCAACGCATTGATTCGATACATCCTGCCGTTTATGACACTTATTACACTGGATTGTTTGAACCTCATATCGGTTTATTGGATGGTCATGCGTATCGTCATGACAAAAACGACAGCTGCTTATTTCATTGCAGCAGGGCGAAATAAATTTACAACCTCGGTTATAGTGTCCACAATGTTCCATATTATTTTATTTTTTCTTAGATATTTTTAAATCATTTCAAATTTATTAAAAATTGTTTTATTAAATATTGTTTTCAGTTTTAATTTTTATTTAAAGAATAGAAAACATATATTAATATGGTACCACCAAAACAAAATCTAAGCTCGTATAGTGTAGTGGTTAGCACGAGAGACTTTGAATCTCTAATCGACGGTTCGAATCCGTCTACGAGCAACATAGTAAAAAAATCGGTGATCTTTCCGAATGCATTAGTTTTTATTTAAAAAATAAAAATAGATAATATTTTATATTATCATATATGAACATAGCCGTGGGATACGCAGGTCTTTCTAATAGTCTTAAAAATTTAATTAATTATAAACGATTATATGGCGATAATATAATGGTATTTTGTAAAGATATCAATCTAAATGAGATATTTATTAATTTAAAATTTATTCATGAAGATCCAATTAGGTTTATATACAACTGGCGATTTATTATTTTAAATCGAGATAATTTACCAGACGATTTTTCACAATTTGATAAAAAAAATGAATATAAATTAAACGGGATTTATGGACAAACAAAAAATATAGATTTAGAATTTGAAAGAATTCCAAGAAATATAATAAATGATATTTTAATGCATTTATTTTCTTTGGAAATAAATCCAAAAATACTACAAATAACGAATGAATTTTCTCAAAAATTTAATAAAGATACAATCAGCATGCATATTCGCAGTTGGATTTCTGATAAAAATCCTGAGACGTATAATGATCATGATCGTTTTAATAAGTTTCGTCTAGAAAAATATATTTCTATTATTCAAGCCAAGTCTGATAAAACATTTTTTATATCAACCGATAATGAACAAATAAAAAATTTTATATTAGACACTTGTAAAAATGTAATATTTTTTGATAGACGCCCAGATTTTACTAATATACAAAATGACTTTATCGATTTATTGCTACTTTCGAAAAATGATGTACTATATGGTTCTATTTTGTCAACTTTTACCGAAATGGCGTGGTATTACAGTGGATGCAATCAAAAAGTTATTTTTCCTTAATATTTTAGAAGACATTATAAATAAAACAAAACCGCATCATGAACCTGTTTTGTTTTATTGGATAATAATATATGCGAAATAAGTTTAGGATTAATATACCCATGGATTTACACGCCTTATATCTGAGCTGTTTTAAAGCAAGATGTTATAAAATTTCACAACTGTTTCAACCAGGCAATGTATTTTTTTTCAGTCCAAAATGGATTGAAAATGATTTTATGAAACCGGTCGTTCATCCCACCGTGCTCTATATTACCATGCTTCCAAACCATGAAATTCATCAAAACAGTGTTATTCAGATGGACGTGCTTGATCAAGGTACGCGCATAACGATTTACGAATTCAATGACCGCGTGTCCGGTACCAAGACAAAAAAAGAACACATTATTCTTAAAGCATACGATGAATTGCCGACCAGTTTTGAATACGCCGATGAGCAAACATTCCGGGCAATCAATCAGTTGCGTTGCCAAAAGGATGACTGGGAATTATTGCAGATCGTTGACGCTATCGAAAAAACAACAGCTGGTTTCCATTTAATGCATAAATATTTCTTTGAATTAGATGCACCTAGTGAGGCAACACTCGAATCACTCTTTATGAAATGCGTTTTGGAAAATGGATTTAACATTGCGTATTTACCCGTATGTGCTGGAGATCAGAACGGCGCATTTATTCATTATTCTAAAAATAACGAGATAATTAAAAACAATGTTCTTTTAGATTGCGGTTCAAAAAATCCGTTTGGGTATTGCGCTGACATTACACGGTGCTATTCTAAAAATGCGACATCGTGCGCAATGTACCAGGCAATCTATAATCTAGTTTTGGATGTAAAAAAAACATGCGAACAATATTTGATTGATACATTAATGCGTCATGAAAAAATATCGCTCAAGGATTTACACCGAATTGCTACAAATAAATTTGCCGAAAATCTGCCACAAATTCTAAAAAAGAAAACGGTATCCGTTGACGATTATTTTACGCATTTTATTGGCCATTCAATTGGACTGGAAGTGCACGACACAGAATGCGCAGAACTTTTACCAGGTTGTGTTTTTACACTTGAACCAGGGCTTTATTTTCAAAATGAAACAAATGAAAAGTTGCAATCAATTGGCGGCATTCGGATCGAAGACGTGTACCTTATTAGTTCTGATTTTAAACTGGTATGTTTGAGCGCACATATTACCTACGAATAATTTCTTATTCAACAGTATATCATGACAATGACAAATTGGCCAAACGGCGATCCCCAATTTAACCAAATTTTAGAAACGATGCTGGGAAGCAGCAGTCCAGAACTTCGCCGCAATCTTTTTTACGGCGTATGCATTCCAGTTCGATTTACACTGTATGCAGCGGTTTTCCTATTTAGAGATGTTCCCTATTTATCGGTGTTTATCGGATTAATTGCACTAATTACCGCTATTCGTTTATCCGGCAGCGTGGTTGATCCAGGAACCCAATGGTGGAGCAAACGATGGCAATTTATTATTTCGATTGTTTTATTTGCGGTGTGCGTTGCTGTTTATTTCAACAAATTGGACAGTCGCGGAATGGCGGTTGTGCTGTTCATTAGTTTATTCGGCGGCATTCTAGAAAGTTTGATGAATCATTAATATGTTGGATTAATGAAAATATTCAACATATTTACGATTTGTTTCTATTGGAAATAGGGAAGAAAATTAAAAAGAACCCCGATGGCATCCCCCACAGAAAGACGGTGTCGCTTTCTGTTTATTGTCGGAGAGGACCCCTCCTCTCCCCACGTGTGTGAGTATATGTACCTGCGAAAAAGTGTGAGGTTATGTGTTTTTACTAAAATCACTTACCTGTCAAACATACTTATCTTTTATGGCTGTGTGCGTCGATTACGACTTTTTGGTTTGTTTTATGCGTCTTAGACGCATTATTTTTTTAGAAAAATGCAGACCGCAGACTAAACTGCGATGACCGGCCCGTAGGCTGCATATAAAAATGGTTTTTTTATAATGTTTTTGATTGAGTGTTGCTGAACGGATACTTCTATGGCAGCATCCTATCTTTACATAGAGTCTTATCTTTAAGCTCTTTTTAAAAGAAAATAAAGAACAATTCTATATAAATACTAAATATTTTTTATTTTGGATGGATAAATGTAAATTCAATTGGCAGCAATATTTCCATTGGTGGCGGCATCTTGATCAATGATTTGAATAACCGCATCCGAATTGTTATGTGGTAAAGCGGGTGTAGTTGGACGACTTCTTCCGCCGCCAATGCCACCATTCACATATAATGTTGCAGCGCTCATATTATCATTAATTTTTCTAACCAATTCATCGAATGGATCTTGTTTTTGTACAACTTCTTCTATATCATCAAATCGATACGCGCTGGTTCTAGTAATTGTACCGCAAATATCAGGCAACTGTAAATCGCCATCCATTTTAATATTGATGTCTTGTCCCGTTTCCGTTTTAAATATTTTAATAATTTCATCAGGAATATCGGGGGACAATTCGATCAGCCGGTCAAATTCTAAGCGGGCATACTTCATAAATTCGTCCGCATCCCTACGTTTATTACGCGCTATTCCCAATTCAGTGTTTATTATGCGGTACAGCTTATACCACTGCTTGGATACGCTGTCGTGCGCCTCGCTCATTTGGGCGTATTTAAAAAAGTTCTGAAGCGTCTGAAGAATTCCTATAACAATGTTAACTCCACCCAATCCATATTGCGCATACACCATGTACTCGTTTGGTATAACGCTGCTGTCCCCACTTAGCGCAAAAGTTGCAGAAGCCAGAATGGTGGATAAACAAACGCACGGAATGGTAAAAGCGTAATTTTTCAACCTATTTTTTTTGTACGACCGTTCGTGCAGAACTTTATAAACAATTGCCTTATCGGCCCAACTAATAAATATATTTTCAACTTGTTCCGTCCATTTCAATTTATTTTTTTGCGACTCACTGTTTTTTTCTTCTTCTTTTCCATCCATATTTCTATATAAAATATACCAATACTTGTTTTTTTGAAAAATAAATAAAATATAAATGTATATGTATATTGCCCACTTTATTTGGTTCCAGGGTCCTCCACCGAAAAAATACCACAAAACGATCATCGATTTCCAAAATCAAAACCCTCAATTTAAAATAATGATTTGGGATGAAAAAAGGCTTCTTCCGCTGTTAAATACGTCTTCCATTTTCAAAAATGCCATATCCAAATGCCAGTACATGATTCAAAAAATAGATCTTTATAAATTTATTATTTTATATCATTTTGGCGGAATTTATTTAGATGTTGATATAGACGTAGAAAAACCGTTTTCACAGGATTTTTTAAATAAAGTTATGGCTCAGGAACTCGTATTGAGTCAAATTCAATTTATTTCATTTATCCCGCTTCATATGGTAAACAATGGAATTATATTTGCTCAAAAAGGTAGCCGCCTAATATTGAAACTTATTATGGACATCCCATGGGAGCAACCCTTTTTTAAAACAAAGGACTGGATCGTGCTGGATACCACGGGTCCATTGTTTGTATCAAATTGGTGTATAAAAAACAATGTTGAACTGATTGACCAACAATTTGTCGAAGGAAGACCCTTAATTAATTTTGGAGACACCGGACGTCGCGGAATATTCATAACACATAAACACGACAACAATTGGATGGACGCCTATTTTTATTTATTGGTGCTATCCGCAAATTATGGCATATACTTTGCATTCCTATTAATTATTTATTTTGTGATTCTCAAATTAAAGTAAACGCGCAATACAATGGAAGTAGTTCCTAAATATGTTTGTTATAAACAAATACGCGTCATTGATTTGTTCCTTCTCTCTCGCTCCAGTAATAATGATCTTGCCACTTTGAAAAATGCTGATGGTAATTTTACGACAAGTGTCATCTGGATTCAACGTCCCCCGACCCTTTCCCGAGCATGTTTTACCAATTTTACATTTGCATACACCGCTTCGATCGGTGTCTCGTTCATTCCAGTAAAAACTGGTTTTTACACCGGGATAATTATCGCTTTCGTAATTAACAACTAAATTATAGTTATTGTCCAATATTTCATATAATTTTTCGCGACGGATTTTAAAATTACAACTAAAATCACTGTTAATCATTACTACATCCCAATTGGCCAGCCCCAGCTTTGAAATATCATCGCTCGTTATGCTGGAATCGATTTTGTAAATTTCACGAATTTCATCGCACAAAAACCCGACTGCGCGTTTTCCCTGTTCCACATCAATAATGCCCGTAATATGAATGGATCCATTTCGGAATAATTTCATATTGATAAATTTAATGTAATCCATAATAATGGTTGCCTGATTATAAAAACTTTTGCGGCGTTTAACAAGATTGGCATTGGCCTGTGATTGTTTTTTTTTCTTTTGCTTGGGAACACCTTTGGCCGGATTTTCCATATATTCCAGACTAACTATCTTATAGTCTTTTTCTTCGTTATGATAGGCTTTGATATTATTATAAAAGCTTTCTAAATTGATTTGAATCCCTAAATCGCACAAAACCGTCATGGTTGAAATGCGAACCTGTGATATTTCAATGTTTTTTTCTAGTGCAACAAATTCATCGGAATAAACCGGCGGTTGATTTTGCATTTCAAAAAAATGATGTGAAATTTCGTGAAGATACGGGTTTTCTTCCAGCTTCTGTCGGAACATTTCAATAATACTGCTTTCTAAATGACCCACACTCATTTTATTTATGATAAACTTATAATCCACTCTACAGTTTATCTTTAAATCAATTTTATTTTTTTTTTAAATTAAAATTAAATATATTGATTATATTATATAACAAACCAATATGGGTTCCAGCCTTTCATCATCTGCTTCATCTGATGTACAAACTACCCAAACCGCCTTAACTAACGCTTTTAGAAAAGTAAAAGCCCTCAAACATCAAGCTAAATTACAACAAGGTGGTTTAATTAAACGCAGTAGAAAATTCCAAAATAAAATACAGAGAAAACGTTCAGCGGGAAGAAGATAAACCCCTCGCCCCAATTAAGATCATATTTTTTTGATGTTGCTTAAAAAAATATAATCTATTTTAATTCTACTATTTTGTTATCATGCGTGGAGCGATTGACATTGTATTCAATTCTTGAAGGAACAATTTACACGCGTAGGGCAATCGAATTTCGGTGAAACTGGTTAGGTTATTGCATCCGCGACATTCGTACTTCTTATTGACTGGATTCACTACTCCGAAATTACCGCATTTACGGCATACAAAAGCCTTAAAATGATCCGATTTATCCAACAATATTTCCTTACAGAAGGCCATGGTTCCATGCGCAAGAAAAACATCGCGTTCCATTTCACCAATACGCAAACCACCATCGCGGCTCCTACCTTCCGCGGGTTGACGGGTAAGTGTGACGGAAGGACCCGTTGGGCGCGAATGCGTTTTATCATCGACCATGTGTTTCAAACGCTGATAATAAGTGGGTCCTATAAATATTTCCGTGCTCAACTGCTCACCGGTTCGGCCGTTGTATAGTATTTCATTTCCGGCTCGTTCAAAGCCCAGGCTCTGGAGCGTGTCCATTAGATTTTTTAGATTTCGATCCGCAAATTTGCTGAATGGCGTGGCATCACCATACCGTCCAAGCATACAGCACGTTTTACCCATAACACATTCTATTAACTGTCCAATTGTCATACGAGACGGAATCGCATGCGGATTCATAATAATATCTGGAACAATTCCGTTTTTACTGAAGGGCATGTCTTCTTGACGGTACACCATCCCAATAACACCCTTTTGAGCACTTCGGCTGGCGTGCTTATCACCAATCGTTGGAATACGAATGCTTCTTACACGCACCTTTGCAAATTTATATCCATCGCCATTTCGACTGATCAATATTTTGTCAATATATCCATTTTCGTTCGGACGTAAACTGGTGCTGTTGTCTTTAAAAATGGTTTGACCCTGTTTATTCTTCATCGGAATGACCTTTCCAATAATAACATCATCTTCATCAACCCGCACATTTTCAGGAATGAACCCGTTGGTTGCCAGTTTGTCGTAATTCGCAACCTTTAAAGATTTGGTTAGTTTGGGATTTGGCTTACAGAATTTCTCCTCCTCGCCCGTATTTTGATACTTTTTCTCTTCATCTTTGTAGCTTCGATAAAAAGTACTGTGAAACAACCCGCGGTCGATTGCGCTCTGATTGAACATGGTGCTATCATCTTGATTAAATCCACTATAGCAGGCAATCGCCACCACCGCATTAATGCCACTCGGCAAGTGCGAGCTTGGTAAATAATTAATCAGCCGGCTATTCACCAAAGGCTTCTGAGGATAATGAAGCACATGTGCCAGCGTATCAAATCGATTATTAAAATTGGTACAGTAAACACCCATTGCTTGTTTACCCATAGCCGCTTGATAAATGTTTCTGGGAGATTGATTGTGATCGCTGAATGGGATAATGCTTGCCAGAACCCCCAGAATTAAACTGGGATGAATTTCGCAATGAGTGTAATTTCGAATGTAGCCATTCGTATCTCGGGTTGACAAATCATCGGCATTCATGGCAATTAAACAATTATCCTTTTCTAAAACGTCAATGTATTCGATAACTCCCTCCTTTAATTCATTTGTAGATACGTGTTCCCGTTTTAAACCTTGCATCATATTGATCTTGTGCGACAAAGAACCATTGATTAAATTCTCGAAATCCAGTTCCTTGTTTTTAATTTTTTCGATAATTGCATTAGTCATCCGAAATTTGTTCTGGTCAACAATATAAAGCGGCTGCAGGAACCGGCCCGCATCGGTCCATATTTCAACAATATTTTGGTCTATTCTCCAGCTGACACTGGTATGCGGATGAAGCAATCCCATTCGGCGAATGCTGCGCAAATAGCGAACAATTATGTTCGGATTAGAGTGAACTCCATACCAGGTTCCGTTTACAAAAACTTTGGTTTTGTTGTTGATGTCATCCGTCTTGCAATCAACCAACCGCTTTGTGCGCAAATTATCCAGTTCCATGAAAACCGACATCGGAGAACTGTAAATACTGATTGCGGTTGTAAGAGCCATATTTTTAACACAACCTACTGCATGCCCTTCCGGTGTTTCCGCGGGACAGTTGTGCGTCACAAACCCGTTGGAAACAAACGTATGAATGTCGGAAACGGTGGTAAGATCCATGACAATTGGACAGGCTTCCAACGAAATTTCGGAGATGCCAACGATTTTTGAATAAAGTGTCCCTGTTTGAAAATCCGCCTGGGTACTACTTTGATAGGTTTTAAAATCTTGATTAAAGTCAACCGACAAGTTGTTTTTAATACAGAAACGCAAATATTCACTTTTTAACAACGAATAATTGTAGAAGTTATTGTCAATGCTACCCGAAACCGATTCCAATGTCAACAATAATTCTAATAAGTACGATGGCGTGTTTGAAACAGGTTTTAGTGGAAAAGGAACGGGTCGAATTAACACGCTGTCTCCCAGTTTTAGATGACCGCACTCGACAAAGTCGCCACCGGTTCGAACAAACAAATGGTCCTCGCTTGCCCAAATGGATCGACCGGTGTCGGTTGTAATTTCATACACTTTCTTACCATAATCACGGACGTCAAACTTTTGAAAAGCAGCTATTCCCGAAATTTCGTGTTTGTGCGTTTTCGGTTCAACCGCTATAATGTTGGAAGAACCTTCCAATCCACCTTCAACCAGCGACTGGATAGTTCGCTGGGAACCATCCGCCATAAGCACGCGCGTGTCCGGGGCTACGCAAACCAAACCCCATTGCGTGCTGTGCAACTTACGTGGACCCAGCACCTTTCCGCTTTTTTCAATGGGGGTATTGATGCGACGCAAATGACTCAGAGTGGAATTGTATGTAAGGCGACTCAAAACTTGGGCAATTCCTTGCTTTGATTGCATATTACGAATGCCCCAATTTCCAGTTGATAAGCCGTATTTTAGACCACGTTCAATGGTAATGTTTTTGATAATCTTGTAGACGTTATTAATGTTAATAATGTCATGAAACTGATTGTTGGCCTTCCAACTTCCATTGTTAAACTCTTTGTTCAATTGCGTTTTAATTTCCTTAACCATTTTATTGAAATACAACTTGTACAAATTACCCATCAAAATTCCCGGAGTATCCAGCTTCTTATTCAAATAACTATCACGATCATCAAATCCCAATTTGTTCAGATAGACCGACAGCATCTTGTGCGTCATATAACCCAAAAAGTGAGCCTTCATTTTCAGGTCATTTCCCATATGGGGCAGAAAATCGTTCATTAAAATATCATCCAAAAGTTGCAGTTTACGCGTCCGGTCCAACTTGTCCATTTTATCTTTGATACTCACTTGTTGAATGTATTTGATCACATAATCGACGCAAGCATCCCGCGACAAATACTTATTTGCCTCTTCCAAACTCAATTTCAAGACATTGAGATATTCGTGATGCTCACTGGAATCGATATCACTCAAAATAAATTCCAGAATTTCTTTATCACTCTCGATTCCCAACAATCGATAGAAAACAAACAGCGGAACATCATGTCGAATATTAGGAATACTCACCTTAATTGTTTTTCCATTTACCCCAATTTTAGATGTTATCTTTACCTGATTCGTCTTGGGATTATAAAAATCGTCATGCGCAATACTGCTGATTTCCGCCATATGACTGTATTTGTTTTGACTTTTGCCATTTTTAAAGCAGTACACCTTGTTTTCCCATTTTCGCTCCTGACTAACCAGCACTTTCTCACTGCCATTTACAATGAAATACCCACCTCGGTCATAAATGCACTCCTCCAGGTCCTTTAGGGTCTGGTTATCCTTATTACTTAAAACGCACAGCTGATTACTGTGAAGCATAATTGGGATTTTACCCAATTGAATCTTCTTTAAACATTTTTCTTCAATTTCATAGGTATTTCCTTCAATCAACACCATTGTTTTAATATACAAGTCCACATATTGGTTGGCACTGTACGTAAACGAACGCTTACGTGCTTCGTTCGGAAGCATGATTTTTAAACTGCCATTGTTCTCATGAATAGCTGCTGGCGACAAATGAATATCACCAAATCGAATTTCTATACTGTATTGGAATTGACCGTTAGGCTGCTGCATATAATTTAATTTAAGCGGATTGTATTGTTGAATGATTTCACACAACAGTCGATCCTTAAAATCATTAAAACTATCCAATTGATGTTTAATCAGGTAGTCATCTCGTGTCAATAATAATTTAATTACTTCCCAAGTATCATTATGCCAATCAAACGCCGTAGTTGTCATTTTCTTACTTTCGCTGCTACTATTATTTAAAATCAATTTTTTATATACAAATTTAATTTGAATAAAAAAATTATAGTCAGTTAATATAATGGGGCAAGGATTATCTAACTATCAAAAAAAAACAGGAATAGGTGTCGATAATCATTTAGAAGAGAATTTAGCTAAATTATCGGTAGGGGATGATGACCAACAAACGGAGTCCGATATTCCAATTAATAAAAAAACAATTAATAAATCAATTATGAAAATGGATGCAATTGTGGAAGATGCCATAAATTCCAAAAAGGAATTATTAAATCTGCTTTCATCTCAAAAAGAAGATACATCGCCGGACACGGGTTCATTAACCAACTATTTGAATCAATTTACAAATACCGATGTTGTACCAAACCCCGATGACGACGACGACGACGAAAACCAAATCAATGACGATGACAAAAATACACCAAAGTACTCTAAAGATGACGTTGTTCCCGAACTGATTCCAATTCAAGGGAAAAGTTCCATTTATGGAACAGATAATTTAATGCAGTTTGGACCCCAACCCGAACCCGAATTGATTCAGATTCAAGGGAAGAGTTCCATTTATGGAACGACGTCTAACAATAATTTAATACTGTTTGGAGAAAAACATCCCGACGAAATTGAATTTATACCAATTGAAAAAAAAAGTTCCATTTATGGAACAAATCAAAAGAACCTTTCATTTTAAAAAAAATTTGATTATAAACTTTTTTTTTTAATATGAATTACAGAATCAAAGCAACGCAGAATGGACGCTACCACCCAAGATCAAACGATTTACGCTACCGGAAACGGAATGAAACTGGAAGACATGCAAAATGTTCTTGGAAAAGGCATCATTGCTCGGGATTTGAAGGTTGTCGAAATACAGGACCTGCCCCTTAGAGTTGCCGAAGATAAAATTCGGCGCTGTTTTGAGATCGTTCAAACAGATGTTTGCGGTGAAGATACATCTTTTGGAACGGATGAGGTTGCGGCTTTTGTGAAACAGATTAATCAGGTTTGTAAAAAGTACGGCGGGTCTTTGGATAAGGTTTGGGATGCGATGGCCCCCAAACTCGAATTCAAGGATTACACATCCATCGTAGCATTCAAAAACAAAGATCATGAAGCATTTTTTGAATGCACGATGAAATGCCGCACATGCCCACGAAAAACGGAGGGATTGATTGACCCGTTTACCATTCCAGTGGAATACACCCTCAAAGCTCACGTGAACGGAACCACGACCGTTTTGGAAGAGAATGTCCCAGTGGACAATCCTGACCAACTGTCCATCGCCGAGCAATCGTCAAAACGGCAATTTCTCCACCCAAGATACTTTGCTCTCAGGGCCTACCTTCAATGGCGTTTACGGATGTGTTTATAACCTATTTCTAAAAGCGAGACTGGATTCGACAGGTTTAAAATGTTCCATCTTTTTGTCCCTATTTGGCATATTGCGTGTTTGAATATCAACGTTGGCATGTTGTGTATCCGTACCACTACCACCAGTAAATTCTTCTTTTTTTTCTGGAGCGGCAGGAGGTGGTTTTGCAATGAAATTACGCAAACTATAACGATTATAATTGCGTCTCCAAACACTGCGAATATTAAAAAATACAACAATCCCAAAAATAATTGACAATGCGATCATGTAAATTTTAAAAAATGTCCAGGAAACCATTTCTTTCATCGATAACAAAAGTGGAATCAAAATCAAAGACAGGTACGTTATACACAGTTTTAAAAGAAATAAGCCATTATTTTGGCGCAGAGACTGGTCCTCGATGATTTCAATTTGTCGGCGTATCGTGTTGATATCTTTATCAAGCACCTGGATATCCTTTTTAGATTGCGAAATTTCTTTTTTCTCAATTTTTAGAACATGATCTCTTACTTCTAACTGCACCGGGTCGTTAAATATAGGAAGTATCTTGTTAGCCATATTATATCATTTATTCAGATAAAAAACGATAATACAAAATTATTCCGATAATAAAAATAATTAAATACAGCGTAATATTTCCCAAAAAATAAATCTTTGAATTATGAATCATGTCGCCTTCAAAATCATACATGATTTGCCGACGCATAACGGATATTTCATTATCTAACAACGATAATTTTTTTTTATTTTCAACTTCATCTAACCGGGCACTTTCAAGATACAAATCCTGTCGCGATTGCAGCAGCTGCACCTTTTTAAATAAATCATCTCGAACCATTTCCAATTGCTGCAAATTGTTAAAATTGCTTTTGCGTTCATTAACATAATCGTTCAATAAATTTTTAGAATTTTCAAGCATTAGTTTATCTTTTCTCCCAGGCTCTTCAAAGGTTAATTTTTTTAAAAACTCATACCCGGGCGCATTTTGACAAGTTGTCCAATATTGATACACATTTGCAGCCTCCCCCCGCGAACCATCGTTTCCCGTGTTCCGATTATAGAGTGAAGATAGCCAATCCGAAAATTGTTGCTCATTGTATCCCGATAAACCGCTGGCATTATAGGCCGGATTATTGTTTCCTGAAACACTACACGAACCACCACTTAAGCTGTAATCCTTGAAAATGCAACGGTTGGTGTTTCGCCAGTTGCACTGGGCTGGAACATTTGGGTCCTCTTTAACAATATTTTGTATCGCGTTAACGAGTTGTTGCTGGTTTATAGGCGCTGATTGTTTGTTTCCCATTATACAATTTTAAGAGAAATTAAAAGATTAAATTTCCAATTTGTTAAATTAAAATTAAAATATATAATTTAATAACCCCCTTAGTATCGGAAATCCACTTATCCGTAAATTTTATTTATGACTTTATTAAAAATTAATACTTACAATAGTTTATAACTTTTAAATAAAAAAAAATACTTACAATAAATATAGTGTATTATGGAAAAAAATCAACAAAATCTAAGAGCTCAATATTTCGAGACCAGTCAGGAATATGCTCGTGAATACCAAAAATATTTAGATTTAAAATATAGTAAGAATTCTGGCGACGAAGCTAAGGCTGTGGACGTGTATGCTCGTTTACAAGAAATTGACAAAAAACTTAAAAAACTGATGGAGCAAGTTGAAATGAAGCCAAACGACGTTGGAAGCCAATTATTAGAAACCAACGTCGCAATTGAACGTAAAACATTTCAAATCTATGAAAAATCAAAAACACTTGATAAACAAAAAAATGAAATCCAGCACAAACAACAAGAATTAAGAAACCGTCAGAAGCAAATCGAAATGGGCGTTCAAAAAAATAAATATCGTCGTAATGTTATTATTTTCCTTACCATCATTAATCTTGTCATGTTAGCGCTGATTTATAAATTCTATAATTCCACCGCGTAATTTCATTGCAGATACAAGCCATCGCATGTCGCCATTGCAGGCGAACAATTGAATGCAAAGGAGGACGGCGGTACTTCTTTCACCTCCGTATTTTTGTGTTTTTTTAATTTCGCTAAATACATCTCTTTATTTTTAAGCCAGTGTTGAAGCATCTGTTCAATTTTTGGTTGCAGGTCCTCTGCCATTAAAATGTCGGGCGAAACATTATTGGGATGCAGATTAACTACCACGCATTGTTCAATTTCAATATTATAATGCTTTTCTAAAATGTGTCGATATAAATTAACCTGCAGTTGATAATGCCAACCGTTGCAGTCTTCTATATCATGGCACGGGTAATTGCCGCATTTTCCACCAAAACTGCTTCTTCTCAATTCATTGCTTCGTTTCCAATCGATAATCCAGTATTTGCCCGTTCGTTTATTTATACCAACAAAATCAATGGATCCAGCTATGTCATATTCTTTATCGTAAATTATCCATTCCGTACGATAAGGCTCAAGCCCAATTTGTTTCATCCAGGCCAAACACTGCTTGAATAAACCAAAATTAGTTTTATCAGAAATGTCAGTTAAAGCTCCATTCAAATAATCTTCAATATTTTTGTGCATGATGGTTCCACTTCGAGTTCCTTCATCCCACATTGATAAAATTTCCGTAGGGGTTTTTCCATAATATTTTGTTCCGGCTTTTGCTTTTTTTGCAATACTTTCTGCTGCTTTGGGTCCATCGAACGGGTCAAAGAACAAATGAAGAAAACCGGTTCCGCTTATGCTTATGGGTTGCCCATCTAAATAATAAATGTGTGTGGGTTCATCCATATAAATATGTGCATCTCTAGAATGTGTGTTTTGTAAAAGGGACATTTTTTTATACCGTAAATAGATTTAATTTATTTCAATTTTTTGCGGTGTTCCCAATTTTAAATATATCAATTTTAAATATATGATCGAATGGAATTCAGATGAATTGATTGCATTAGATGGTAAATTTATTTTTAAAGACATACGCGCACATATTTTAGCGAATACGATCGGACGAATTGTATATGACACACCACTTCTTTTATTTACCACCTATGTGTTTTCAAATTCTGCGGGGGACAACGGAATCGAAACCGTGCGCCAGACAATGATTGAACGCGCACTCGACTTTCAAGTTCGTTCCAATAACCAACACAAACGCATGATAATATACTGGTTTCCAACGCATTTTAAAAAACAATTTCCTATTTCATCTAAATACAGTTTGGACACAGAAGAAATCAATAGCGCAACGACGTTTCATTACCCTGCCAATTTTATAAGCATATTTCGCCTTGAAGAAGCACCCAAAGTGCTCATTCATGAATTGGCCCATTACTTTGAATTGGACGCCATTTTGAGGTCATCCGATTTCGGGTATACAAAACAATTTGACTTAAATGTTCCCTGCTTACTATGCGAAACCTACAGTGAAATGATTGCTTTTTTTGTAAATCTGGAGTACGTTAGTAAAAAAACGGGTGCGGATTTACGCACGCTGTATTTTATGGAGCGCGCATTTTCAATCATTCAAGTTAAAAAAATAATAGATTTTTTTCACATCAGCAGTTTGAATCAATTTCATAAATTAAAAAGCAATACAAATTTATTTACGTATTATTTTTTAAAAACCGCTATTTTATTGGTAATAGATGATCCAATTGAATTTATAAGAACACTTGAGAATGAACGGTTTGTGCTAAAAAGCACGAGTCATTTCAAGTTTTTAATTGACAGCGGTTTACACCAACTTTTTAAACAAATAGCGGAATTGCCTGAAATTCCAATTGAATTTAAAAAAACAATGCGTATGACAATAATTGAATAAACCTTTTCTCTATAAAACATATATGGCGTATATATTAATTGAATTAAAGAACTACCTAATTTTATTGTATCAACATTTGAAAACCAACAAATGGTCTATCATGAAGCTGATTATTTTTGGAATCGTATTTTATTTGATTTATGGTTTGTCAACGTTGTATAATAGTTATGATGATATTAAAAATAATTGGGCAGTTTATAAAAATAATCCAATGTTTTTACCCATTTCTGGATTTTTTATGGATGGAAATATAATTAAAAATACATATAAAAATTTTCAAGAATTTGTATACAATAATTCAAAAAAAGCATTTCAACTTTTAATTCGACCGATTCAGTATATTTTCGCAATTATAACAAAATCGCTAAGTGATATTGTGCAAGCCATTAACAATATGCGAAAAATGGCAAAGGTTATACGCGAATTATTTCAAGAAATGATAGGCAACGTGTTTGAACAATTGACGCGCAGTGTGTCCACATTGCAATTTTATAATGAAAAATTTCGCAATCTAATGAAAAAACAATACGCGGTATTTCAAATCCTTTATTACTATCTTGAAACACTGCGGGCCACATTTACCAGTATGTTCAATGGTCCGCTGCCAGTTATGCTCCAATTTCTTACAATTTTTGCTGCTCTTTCTATATTTATTATAAGCATGTGCATTTTATGTCCAATTCCATTTGTGGGATTGGTTGCTTGTCCGCTTTGTGCCGCTTGTTTTGACGGTGATACGCTAATTGATACAGCCGATGACCCTAAAAAAATAAGGGATATTGAATTGGGTGATAAAATATTTCCGGATCAAACTGTCATCGGTTTTTTTGTATTCGAACAAAAAACACCGTGGAGCACATATAAATTAGGAAATGCGCATGTCACGGACAGTCATATTTTTTACAATGATGCCGGATTGCCTCAACGCATTAAAGAAATCGCGGATCAACTTGAGAATTCAACTGCAACCAAAGTGTATTGCATTGCGACATCAAACAATTTATTGTTTAGCGGAGGCCAGATGTTTTCAGATTACTATGAAATATCTTCCCCTCAATTGGATGCCGATTGGAATAATGCGGTGCTGCGCAGTTTAAACGGACCGAATTTTGAAATGGACACCCCGTACACGAGCTATCCTACCGGCTTTTTGATAAACGAATGGCTTACAGAGCAACAAAAAACGCTCCCTACCACGGGATTTTCAACGCATTTGATTGCCGAAAATGGGATCGAGTTGTTCGATTACGGCGGCATTATTTGCAGTGGAAATAACATTGTGTTTGAGGATAATGTTTGGAAACGTGTAAGAAACAGTGCTGGCGCAAAAGGCTTCGACGGCATGCATACCAACCGGGTCATTCATTGGACATCTGATACCGGGACGCTGGAAATGAACGGTGTTCTTTTTAGAGATTGTATGGACACGTCCTCACAAGAGGTGTATGATTGGTGGAACGCGGCCAGCATAGAAACTATAAACAAACACATCTGTTAACAACAAACAAAAGCCCAAAAAATGAATGGGGGGGTATTTATTTTCAAAAATATATATATATGTTAAATACGACGACATTTATATACATTTTGTGTTTTCTGCTGGGTATTGCAGTAGTGGCGATCATACTTAATAGAAATCGATATTTCGAACATTTTATAACAGCGTCGGGGGTTTGGAACATTCCTGAAGCGGCTGGTGAAAATGACGATTTGGACGATAAAAATCCATTTGTGTCCGAAAATGACTTTTTAGTTTGGAAAAACAGTCTTTTGTTTCGGGATGACATAAATACCTCTAAGAATACATATTCTCCCAAATATTTAGAAAACTTGTTAAAGCCGTTTGCAAAAATTCAAAAACAGGATAGCCGTGATTACAGTGAAATACGAAAAAATGAAAAGGTGGATCTTGATCAATTTCTCCAGATTACGGATAATGTAATGAACGTGATATCTAACGCAATTTATTACGATCTTTTTAGAAATCCGAATCGTCCCGTGGAGATTGTGTGTCCCAATTTAAATGCGTGCAGCATAAAACTTGTTCGTAAAAAAATCGTTAGCATTCAACGAAATGATAAATCAGGGAAATTGAAATGGGAAATTATGCTTGAAATCATGTTATCGAATAAAAGCTACAGCTACGGCATAATTTGTGTAGTAGAGAACGATATTTTAATTGACATACGTATAATCGGAATAAGACCCGAAGATGCAATAAAATTACGAACAAATGATCTTGAACCGAATGCATATGCTGACTATAACACAAATCAGTCCGTACTGCTTCCAGGAAACATCAACAAAATGGTAAGCGAATATATAAATCGTCAATTTTATAAACCCGAATTAAGTTTAAAAACAAAAATTGAAATTCCCAATGAATTCAATTGTTATGGAAGCTACGGAAAAAACAAGGATACATGCGAAAATAATTATGATTCGTATTACCGAAAAAAAACGCGCGGTGTTTGGGACAGGACCTGTAAGGTGGATTCGGATTGTCCGTTTTTTAAAGCCAATAAAAATTATAAAAATACATTGGGTGGTTGCGTGGATGGGTTTTGTGAGATGCCGATAGGAATCAAAAGCATTAGCCCTCGTTTTTATGATATTAATTCAGAACCATTGTGTTATAACTGCCCAAATAAAAGTCTAAATTGTTGCAAAACTCAAAAAAATCCCGATTATATTTTTTATGAGGATTTGATTGTTCGGAAAGCGCATGAAAATGAGTTAAAAAACAGAGGATTAAATTTAACTTAATTAAAAAACCATTCCATTTTTTGTATCAATATTTTTAATTTTTTCTATGTATTCATGTATTTCTAGTTCAATGTTGTAATCTAAATTGTTCAGATTTACTAAATTACCTAATTTATCAAGTAAAAAAAACTCGAGTTCATCAATTTTCGATTTTAATTGCTGGTCAAAAATTAAATCGTAGCTTTTAAATGTATAATAAGAATTTGAAGTTTCATTCGTTTCCTGATAAACTTTAGCAAAAATAATATAATTTCCAATCGGGTTATTTTGACTGACATATACATCACTTTCCAAATTTTTTATGCATAAGTAAAAAAAATCGTTTGTACGCGTTGTTAATGGTTGATTTATTGTTTTTTTATAAATATATCCATTGTTGGCTAAAAAACCAAATTTGGAAGGGTAGATATCATAATATTCAATTATTTCGTTTGAATTGGTGTACGTGTTATCGTATTGCATAGGGGTTTGATTAAATCCGGTAAAAGCAGGATTATTTTGTGTTGTTTTTATCCCATTTTTATTATAGTTTTTTTTAAAGATTTTATCAATATTTTGTCGATAACCCGTGGTATTAAAACGATAAAACGACAAAAATAAATTATAATTAAGCTGCATGTTTAATTCAATGGTATTATATTCGGTTTTTACTTGAGAAACGGTATACGGAATGGAGTTAAAAACAGAATTAGGGGTTTCAAATATTATGTTTCCGCCGTATCCTTGATACCGTCCTTTGATGGTTATGCTGTAATAATTATATCTTTTAAATGAATTTGAATAATCATAATCGACCGATTCACGAAATCCATAATAAATTATTTTAATTTTATGCGTTTGATTGATGGTAGTTAGAATCGTATTGTATAAAATGTCGTTATAATTGTAGGAAAATAGAGTGATCATGTTGTATTTTGTTGCTAAGAACAGACTAACCAGATTTTTAATATTTAACATAACATAAACTTTATAAACGGTTTTAGTTGAAAATACTTTATTGGTAGGTACTGCCGAAATTAAATAACATAATTTATTGAAAAGTGTATCCGGCTCTTGGTGTGTAGACGAATTTGGATTAAGTTGATAAAGGTCCATATTTTTTAAAATAGATATGTCTTGATTTGAATCCTCCACTGCATAAAACCATCGCACATTATTAAAATTGTCGATCCATTCATCCGATTGTTCCGGAGAATTGTCATTATAAATGGGCTTATAATAACCCGGAATGGTAATATTGTTTGCATTGTTTAATATGTTCAAATCATTTTCTTTTTGGATTTGAGCCAAATCATAGGAGCCATCGGGAACCGGTTTTATATATGAGTTCATTTGCGAATCTTCTAAATTTATTTCATTGCTGTTGTAATAATTACGTTCTATCGACTGAAATCCAACATTGGGAACCACGTACCCCTTCATTCCCGATATATTTATTTTTCTTTTGGATAAATTATTTAGAGTTTTTACACCACATGGATTCAAATCATACAGGTCGATATTTTTTTCTGATTGATAGAAAATTTTAGTGTACCATTCATCATTAGAAATAAACGATTGTGTTGCCAATCCATTGGTTAAAATATCATTATTATTCGCAATGGTATCTGATATTGATTCATACGGAACATCATACGGGTCGCTATACTCCGATATGCACGGATAAAAACTGGAATTGTTTGTTGGATTAAAACGAAATATAACGGCAAGACCGCTTGTATATTCATACTTTAATGGATTCAATAGAGTTAATTCCCAGTATTTTTTACCACCAATAGATGTCATCGTTTGACTCACTCCCGTAATTAAATTTGTTTCTTCATAAATATTGTGATCATTGTCTTCTCCTAAAGAGATTTTATCAGATAGGTTATTATATTCGTTTATATACTTTTTGTAAATGCTATTATAACTTCCATAATTAATGCAAATTGTGCACCCCGATTTTAATACGAATTGTTTGTCATCATTCCAATTTTGAAGCACCATTAGTTTATTCGTATTTTTTAACTTGAAATCAACTGGTTTGTAGATAGTTGTTGCATAATCTTTAATTTGAACCAGCATTCCTCGAATTACGTTATATTTCAACTCATACTTAAGATTAATTTTAAAAATGCGATATGTAGTTAAAGGAGAGGAGGTTATATTTCCATTCGAATCGGTTGTATATTTTGGTATTTTATTATATTCGGATGTTTCGAAACTGTCGTATAATTCAGAAATGCTTTCAATAATATTTGATTGAATGGTTTCATTGCGTTCAATCGTATTTAAATCAATTGATTTTTGTTGATCAATATACAAAAAATTAATGGTAATTAAATAATTAGCTAGCTTATTTTTATTCAATATGTAAACACTCTTGTTGGCAATAACATCGTATGCAGGAACAATAATATACAACAATTTTTCTCCCGGATCGGCTGGAACCCAAACAACCCCATAAACGAACGGACTAGGTGCATTAAAAACTACCAGATTAGAATTTATTTCACTTCCATAGGCGTTTTTATTATAGATAGTATCCATATTACACATATTTATATCAACGGTATTTGATAATTTATAGGATGCGACTTCCGCATCCGAATAAATTTGCTGAAAATAAGAATTTAGATAAGAAACCACTTCACCCGAAGGATTGGTGGTTGTTCCATAAATGAATTCTGATTTGTATGATATGTCTTCTAAATAAAAATTGCGTGATCCGCAAATAGAATACAAATTATCAATTAAACGCGCTTGATTTTCAAAGGCTTTATGTATGTTGTTTTCAATTAGTTGCGTAAAATCAAGGTCTATCATGGCACTGTTGATTGTCGAAAGGTCCACTAATAGTTGAAAAATATCAAGGAGTGCGCGAATTTGCGTTATATTTTTCAAGTTATTTACCTCCATATTAATAATGTTATTTTTGATTGCATCATACGTGTCAATCAAGTTTAGTTGCGTAAGACACATGTGCATAATGGTTTTATTGTCGAACAGATTGATCATAATCCGATATTGTCCATCTAAATTAAAATCGGTGGTGGTTTTAGGAAAAATTTCGTTCCTGCCAATATTTATGTAGTATCCATTTTTGAAGCAAATATTGTTTTGATTTTCTAAATTATATAAATTCATCAGTAAACTGTTGACGCTGTCGATGCTATTAAAATTCAAACATTTTTGGACATTATCCGAATTATCGGGCGCTAATTGGAGTATTGTTTTGAATTTTAAATAAGTGTCGTATAAATAAATGTACTTATTTTCATTCGTAATTGAAATGGGCGTGGTTTTAATGCGGTTGTATACCGCCATGTCGTCCGCGTAAATATAATTGAATGCGGTTAAATTGTTCAGAACGTTATAACCCGGCGCTACAAAAATGTACAGTGTATAAAATGAATTATTGGTGGGTGAGACATCTTTGTACATATTATTTTTTGAAGCTCGGCCGATAAGATTTCCATCTTTATCCCGAATATTTATATTTTCTTTGAAAATGAAATCATCCAGTATTTCCAGTTCAAATCGCCATATATTTTTATTTTGAATATCAATGTAGGATTCCTGTAAATTTAAATAATTGGAACGATCCCCTTTCGTCCACAATAACAGATTATCCGGTTGAATAAACCATGACAAAATGCTGCTATCTCCGATCAAGATTTTATTAATTATGTAGGAATACGTTTCCGCAATGTTTTGAGAATTGATCGGTGGTCCAGCCGCCAAATCACCTGTAATATTCTCATTCATCCCGTTAAATTTATTAGAGTCAATGTCTAGCTTGAAATTATTATAAATGATGTCAATAAAAGCGATAAGCTCATGATTTGCAGGAATGAACAACGAATTAGGAATTCGAGTTGCGTAATATTGAAGCATGTAAATGTTGTAGGATGAACCATTTGAAAGGGGGATTTCTTTTTTAGGATTCAGCAGGCCCAGGTAATCGTTCGGACCCATTGCAATCGGAACCCCCGATTTTATAAAAGCCAACCTCAAAGCTATAAATGTCAAATACATATCAAAACTGAACATTCTTTGAACATTGTACGAAACCGTGTTATAAATATTGAAAATATTGCGTTGCAGGTCAGTTCTTATATTCAGGTCATTGATGTAAATAGTGTCGCCCTTGTTGTATCCAGCCGTGTCATCGACTTGAAGATAAATGTTTTGTTGGATTACGTTATCGGATCCATACGTGAGATACATTTTTTGAATGCTCTGCTGGTTATAATTATTATTGTTGTTAAATGATGTATTCCAGGGAATGGTTGACCCTTTCACCGTAAAATCATTGATATCGAGAATATTTTTGGAATTAAAGCCCAGTATATCTTTTGGCGAATCATATTCATTTGAAGCATTTTTACCAATAAAAAGACAATATTGATTCTGGCTTAAAAAATACAAATATAAATCTTCTTGCGTTAGTTCGAATGATTTCGGATATTCGAATCGTATTTCAAAACCAACATAGCAATTTTTTACTTCCTGTATTGGCCAGTGGTTTAATGGATTTGTCGTGTTATTAATCTTGTCCGTATCAAAAAAATAATCTACCTGACGATACGAATCATAATAAAGGAAACTCTCCATGCTGTAATTAGTTATATAATCCAATAAATATTGACGTTGTGAAACATTGTAAAGCAATTTCAAATAATTTTTGTACCCGTAGCGAATGATGTCTTCGGTGGGCAGTCCCGAATGCAGTTCAGCCAATTGTGTATATTCGGTAAGGCTACCCCATTCATACGGAACAATACAAGCGATTACTTTACTTGTCAAACCATAAATAATATCACCAATAAAAATTGGATTACTCACGTTGGTTTCACCGCTCATTTGAATACGAATGCCGTAATTCCCCTTTTCGTTGCTGGTTTTATCCGTAATTCTAACAATTCGACCAATTTTATAATCTTCATAACTGTAATATAAATTATTAATCACCATCACAAGTTCATCTTCAATAAATCCGCAGGGAACACCGGAATTAAAAACAATTTTGCCAGAACCGATATAGCTATTGTTATTTCCAAATATATTTTTAAGAGTTTGTCCAACATATTTCATTTTTTCATGAGATTCGGGATATCTGCTTCGAAACTGAAACGGTAATAAACTTATTTGCGATAAAATTTCATATATGTTGTTGGGTATAATGCGGTCTTTCTCTTGAACCGTTTTAATATATTGTAAATCTTGAACTGGTGAAATTATTCTTACCTGATATTCAAAGATGGGTAGAATTCTGGTAGTAAATTCTTTATTTAGGTAGGATACTATTTCAGTTGTCAATTTATTATTTGCAATGTCTTTAATAACTTCAATAAATAAGATTTTATTATTTTCAAACTTGCCATTCGTAATTTTAAAATACAGATAGGGATTAATTGGATTATATATTGCCTGGTATATTAAACTATTTTTGATACTATAACTATTTATGTTTATGTTTTTTGTGGTGTCATCATAATTAACTTTAAAACGCGGTTGCTGATAATTGGGTTCATTTATTTTTTTCTTATTTAAATTAAGGATGTCCAGCGATTTTTTAAAATAATTGAATTCTAACATTGACGTTTTATTTAATTTAGTTTCGATCGCAGAAGCAAAAGTAATGTTTGAGTAAATGCCATTTTCAAGTGCTATTTCGTATACCGGCAACATGTTATAATTTTTAATTCCAGTTAGGTTTGTTTTCTCGGGTACTTGCGATATAAAATTTTTATTTTTAAAGTTGGTCGTTTTAACAAACTTGCTTGGTAAATATTTTATATACAGATATTCAATCCAATTTTTTGATTTGTTAATTAAAAAATCATCCGATTTTTCAACTAATAACGTGTATTCCAGTGGTGAATAATAGATGCTGTATCCCGTGCCAATTTGATCGCTATCAACTGACGCTATAAATTGGTTTGACGTGTATATTGTTCCAATATTAATACCCGGTGTTTTTAATGATAATTTAAATATAAACTTTTTTATGGATTTATCCAGAAATGGTTGTTCCAAAATGGTTGTTGGAAAACGAACCCCCTGCTTATTATCTAATATAAGCGTTTTATTTTTGTAATCAATAACATTATACGTCAAATTAGTGACCGTTTCAATGATTCGTATATTATCTAATTTTATTACATATAATTGCCCTTCATTTATATCGTTCGTTTGATAAGCAACACTTTGATTAATTTGACTATTTTGGGTAATAATATCCAGGTTTATCACTTCTGAAAGATACAGGCTTGCATCAAGAATTAAATCAAATTGTACGTCTTCCAATGTTCCAACGAGTTGATAACCATCTTCTGCAATTCCAATTTGATCATTATTTTGGTAATCATATAGATATTCGCCTTTTAAAATCATATTTGAATACATTTTTGAAAAACTGGTACTTGAATACGCAACCAAATAATTACCACTACCTAAATCTTTTAAGAAATAATTTTTTTTAAGTATAAATATATTATCCACCAGAGTTGTGCTATTATACCAATTACCTGGAACAAAACTCTGGATCGGATTAACTAATTGTTGGTTATAATACACATCAAATATTTCCATCGCAGTTCCAATTAAGTTATATTGATTGAGATTTGATAATGTGTAAATTGAGCTTGTTTTGGTAAATGATTTTTGATCAAACACATACATTTTATAAGCCAAACATGGTTTGGAATCATATGTAATTTGTCCAATAAATTCTAAAACGGTATTTGGTATATAAATAGTGCTCTGTTCATTTATTTTGGAATAAATGATTGATCCCGAAATAGAATTACCAACAAATCCATTTGAATAATTACCAATGATCAATATGTATTGCACTAGTTTTAAATTTAACGGTATTATGTTTGAAGCAGTTAATTCGGTTGTTATTTTACGATAAAGATTGCTTTTATATTGAAAAATATTTGTATTTAATGCGGTATAAGAATTAAGCATAAGATCAAGATAAATACTGTAATTGTATGTAATGTTTTCAGTATTAATACCCATGTAAGAATAAATGGTATTTTCAATGTAATTATAACTATTGGATGTATAGGTTGCATAAATGGGTTTGCCGATAATCGATGATGCGTCAAAATTTGGAAGCACAACAAATATACCAACCGTATAATAAATTTTTTTATCTTGGGATCCGCCGGATTGTCCTGAAACCGTTGGTGCTTTTTTTGAACTGACATTAACATCCTGAATCGTTCCAATTAATTGTTCATTTACGTTATTAATTATGCCATACAACTTGCAAAATCCAAAATTGTTTGAATAATCGCTGTCATTCCGTACTTTTATAATTTGATCCATCCAATTGCAAACGGAAACATAAAATATATAGGTTTCATTGTTAACATATAACAAATAATCATTGAAATAAACTAATGGATTTTTTATGATCGGGGTATCATCCTCTCTTAAAATAAAATTACTTAACGAATTATATTCAGCTACAAAATCAGATGAATAAATATAAAATAAACGATTCGTCTCATTCGGATTTTTTTGTGATGTGGATAAACCAAATGGGTAATGACTGTTATCCTTTATTGCAAAAACGTCTGTATTATAATGAAGATGAAATTGTTGTAAAAAAAAATAAGCTACTTCAAATACGTTATTGTTTGTGTAATTAAAAAATTCATTAATAGATGTAATAATATTTAAATTACTCATCATCAACTGATAAATGTCATTTGCCAAATAAAAATTTGGATATTTTTGAAGAGACGATCCGGATCGAAACTTATAGTCTATTTTATTATAGCCGTTTATGTCGTAGATCGCTTCTTTATTCAAAAAGTCATACTTTATACGAGCGCCAACGTAATCAATATTGCTTATTAAAAATTGGTCCGAATAAAGCATAAATCGCAACTTGCTATTAATCAGAAATTTATAAGTATTTATGGTATATGAATCATTATTGATATTGAATATATTTTTAGGTAAGCTGATATTAAACAACGCGATTTTATAAATATTCGAAAATACATTTGCTAAAAAAGTTTTAAAATAACTGCTTTGTGGATAACCAATTTGTCTGGATACAACTTTGAATAAATTGGGTTTATTTTTTATGAAAAGTGCTGCGTAATTATTTAATTTAACATTTGGATTTGTGGTATAAAAAAAACTATAAAAATTAATTGTATTCGCATCTGCAAGCAATTGCTCTTTTGTAAGATATTGCGCATTTATAAATTCATTTAATGTTGCCCACCCAAAAATGTTGTACATTGTAGTATTATCAACAGTATTAACATTAAAAATGGGGGTATTCGTAATTGAATTGAACTCAAAATTGCGCGTATTAATTCCGTTAATTTGAGATGTTAAGTTTGTTATATTTGTAAAATAAATAAATGAACTGTTTTCTAATTTTAGGTTGGGTATGTATAAATATATTTGACCAGGGCGATTTGAACTCATAAGAACACCAATTTTTTCAATATTTAATTGAACGCTATTTATTACATCCTGTTTATTTCGTGAAGAACTATCCACGATCAGATATGATTGCTTTAAATAATGATTTTTATTTAATCCAAAGGCCTCAAATTGGTCTTCAAGAATACTGTTTTTAATTGGTTTTGGTCGGTTAGCTTTATCTACAACATTGGTATAAAACACCGAACTTTCTTTTGAAATTAGTGAATTATTACTCATAATTAAATATAATCTATAATATAATATAATTTATATTTAATATTAAAATAGGTGCAAAAAAATCTTAACAATTTATATCAGTTGTTTATGAATTAACGATAGATAGTTATAAATCTGGGTTAGTACCATTTTTTTTTCAATTTGGTAGGGTCGGATTACTTGCATGGCTTCATCGTAGGTCAGCCATTGAATAGAACTTATTTCTATATTTTGATGTTCGGTCAACTCAAATTCATTATAATTAATCAATTTTGTCCCGCGACATAAATAATAAATATGCTTATATTTCTTATAATTTGACCCGCAGTATTTTTCAATAATTGGAATATCGGTTAGAATAATTTCCATATGATCTTCCGGAAAATTAGTCTCTTCTTTAAATTCTCGAATGGCTGCGTCTAAATTGCTTTCATTCATTTTACGTTTGCCCTTTGGAAATTCCCATTCCTGTTCTAACCAATTGTATCTGGCATTTTTTATAATCTGATATAAATTGATGTACTGATTATTTTTATTAATGTATCCATTCTTGATTAAGACAAATTTTTTTTTAGATATTAAATAGTCATTTTCTATTTTTTTTTTCATTTCTGCCGATAAATCATTTTCAAAATCATAACAGTTGTAATCGATGGAATACCATAACTGATCGAATGTTTCCGTCATTATTCTTATTTTTTCATGGATTGTCATTTCATTGAAAATGCGATAAATGTATTCTAAATTGTTTAAGCTATATTTTCCAAGAATAAAATCCATAAAGCCCAATGTAAATTTTCGTCTTATCATTAAAAATTTAATTTGTTTGGCACTGTCTATATGAAACATGATTATTCCTAAACTAATGATTGGTTCTAAACAACTGCGTAAAACATGTCCCAATTTACCACAATTGCAGCAATAAATTTTTCGTTTTTGATTAGTATTATTATTCATATAGAATTGTGTATTTATTAAAAACCTATATTTAATGTAAGTATATGTTTTTAAGTAATTTAACTACCTTTAAAATTTGATTTAAATATAAATATTCAATATTAATATATAGCACGTAGTATGTCTCTTTTTATAAGAAGCACGTTATTTCATAAAATAAATCTTTTACCTCATGAAATAAAACATGATTTAGATGCCATTCTGCTCGAAAAATTAAAGAACGAGGTAGGCGACCGTTGTATTAAAGAGGGATACGTAAAAAGGGAATCAATCGAAATTTTAAAACGTTCGATTGGAGTAGTTGACAGCATTCATTTCAATGGACGTATGTGTTTTCAGATTACCTACAGTGCTGAAGTGTGCAATCCCACCGAAGGATTGCGGTTGACGGGACAAATCGCGGACATTAATAAAATGGGTGCTATTATAGACAAATCACCCCTTTCAATTATATTACCTAAGCAACAGCCCCAAATTGATTTGGAAGTATTTAAGGGATTATCGGTCGGCGATGAAGTGCTTATATCCATCGTAGGTTGTATATTTGAGCTTTATGACACCAAAATTAATGCGGTAGGAACAATCATTCGTTAGTAATTCCTAATAGATTGGCAGCTCCGCCATTGCGGACTGGGCGTGGTATAATTGCCACAGACGGGTGAAGTATTTATGCACGGTAAGGTAGTTGGAATGGATCCACCCGTTGGAAGAGCCAAACCAGAAAGCGATCCGCCAGGAGGAAGCGAAAGCGACGGGTCGATTGGATTAGGAACACAAGGACGATGATTATCTTTTGACAGAGTGCGGGCACTGATATTGAAATCAAAAGGGACTTCAATGCGCTCTTGGGGATTGATGCAGAGCCATTCCCAACGGTTCCATCCTGTTCCGCGCAGGGTGCTGGGACCATTACTTAAACGAGTAAATTCTTCTGGGAAAAAACAGTCCTTAAAATGTTTTAAATTAGAATCGGTCGCACGTTGCCCCCGTTTAAGGTTTTGTTTGCAGTTGGTGCATTCTTCTAGTACGCCCCCTCCGCAGGGAAGGCCCCCCTTGCAGGCGGCACCGGGACAACATGGAACGTATTTCTGAGAAGGGTCCTTTGACAGCGGGCGGGTTAATCCCAGAAGCTCGCTGTCCACATCAATCAGCGGCGTATTTGCTATCAAACTGTCGCCTTGCACTTGAAGTCGTACGGTGGGCGGGTATGGATAACAAGATTCGCAATTTTTATCAAGATTATTTGGAGTGCCTAAAAGATAATTACCAACACCAACGGATTGATACAGTTGTTGTTTATAAGCACCGTCATCATATGTTGCTCTATTGAAACTCATTATAATATATATTAATAAAATGTTTTTTTTTGTTTTAACCCGATTTTAATAAGTTTAAATTTATCTATATATTTCTTTTAAAATATATAGATGAGTAAGGAAGCGTACTCGCATTATTTATTGGAAGTCAAACAAGAATACACCAAGCAATTGAGCAATTTATTGGTGCCAGTTATCTATGAAGGTTTGATATCCATTTACAATGAAGCAAAGCGCACAAACAATGAGTCATCCATGAAAGTGTTTCAGATACTGCTATCCCGGATTCCAAATTGGAATCAAAACATTGTTGAAGGTGAATATCAGCGCATTTTACAAAAGACCCAGTGCGACTGGTTGAACGATTTGATTACCGCCGTGTTTATTAGCCACGCAAAAATATTATCTAGCATAAAAACAACCACGAAAAATAAGACTCTGAATTTAAAAGTACCAAATGGCGAATATTTCATTCACAAGGCTTACATTGAATGCGCCCGGCAGTTTTGGAAGAACCCCTATTTATTCTATGATGATGTTCAAACGGTTAATACAATAGACTTTCAGCGCAATATGCGTGAAATAGAAATGATTATTGAACAATCCATTCAGGAATCGGTTCGAAAATTATTGCCCGTTAAAGATATCCTCCAGCAGTATATCAAGCTGGACGAAGACAGCAGCAGTGATAGCAGTCGGGACGACAATTCGGCGGAAGAAAAGGAAAAAAAACCCAAAAAAAATAAGGAAGAAGAAAAAGCAAAATATCATGAAGAATATATTACCAGTAATATTCCATCCAGAGATCGCATTAAACTGGAAAAATCGGTCAGACGCGAACTTTCAAAAACGGTGAGGGAAAACCCTGACAATAATTTTTCAAATGTGAGTGTTTCGAACCAGTATAAAACCAAAAAACTGCCCGTTTCCGAAGTCGGAGGTGAGTTGCCGCCTTCCCCTGAAAAGAAGGAAGAAGTGGTAGAAATTTTAAATGATACAACACCTCCACCACCACTTGAGTTGGATGGAGGAGGAAGAATTCCACCACCAGCGGTTGCTGATGAGCCGTCATTTAAAGAAGAATCGATTGATTTATATGCTGCGGAACCGGTTATTCAAACACACATGCCAATTCTTGAACATGAAAAGTCTGCATCGGAGCTGTTAATGTTAAATAACCCACCCCATATTTCCGATTCCGCAAACGAATCCTCGATCCCTGATTTTCAGATTGATGACGATGTTAAGGACTTCTTTTCTAAATCGAATGAAAAAAATACAACCAATATTGAAGCTGTAAATCCGTTCAATGACAATTTAAGCATGAACACGTTGCTCGAACAACAACGGATTCCAAAACAAGAAGAACTCAAAAGTTTTAAAATAAATATTGAAGATATTCCGGTTTTTAATCAAGAACCAATACCCCCTCCCCCACAAGAACAACCTGAAATAAAAACCGTTTTTATCAATGATAATAATAAGAGAGAAGAGTTTGAAGAAGTTAAGGATAACAAACCAACTGTATCTAAAACCAATTTGGGACAAAAACGTGATATTAAAAAGAATTATTCATTTTTCTAATTACGTTTGAATACATGGTATTAAAATTCTTACTTTTAAATATAAGGTAAAATGTATCTTAACGAAAATTCAATTCCTGCGTTGATTGGTTTATTATTTTGCTTATTAATTTATCTGGATGGATCAATCAACAACATAAAGCGTACCGGTAGGGATTATGTCAAAGCGTTTGTAGTGATGTATTGTTTAAGTTATTTATCCATTTATATGTTCACAAATAAGGGAAAACAGTCTGGTGGAAACGCCCTATCCTTTTTAACAAGAGCCCCCATCAGGGAAGACATTTTTATTGGACATCCCAACTTCTAACGTTTCAATTCGCTTTTCCAATTGTTCTATTTTACTCATTAAATCTTGTATCGATGGCAACCTAGTAGTTTGAGATTTTGAAACGGATAATAGTCCGAATAAATTTTGAGAAAAGGAGATGCTTTTTAAAAAATGGGAAACGTGATTTTTTAAAGATATATCTTCGACGGTACATTCCCGCTCTTTATAATAGTTCTCAATATTTTGACCGTTCCTGCTGACGTTTTTTATAATTTTTAAATCATGGGCATTAAACGTTTTATAAAGATGATTCAAATTCGCAATGTTTGTTTCCGATGGATTATTGAATACAAAATCGAGGAATTCAAAAATTAAGGCATGATCATGCACATGCTGTAATAATTTGCTTTCAATATCAGCGTAATTCGAATTAAATATTTCAATTATATCAACCATATATAATTGAAATTATTCTTATCTTTTTAAGTGGAATTTTAAAAGGGTTTCCTAACTTGACAGTTTTGAGAAATAACGGAATTGACCATGGGACTGGGGCAAAAATCCAAGTTGGGTTTGGGAGGCAGGGGAATGGGTTTATAACGGATAAATTGACAAGGCGGTAAATTGACCAAACGGGTAGAAAGCGTTTGCGGGGCAGAGCAAGACGATCCCGCAATTTGAATACTGTCTCCATAGGTGGGTTGATATTTCATACTGGGGCACAATGAAGCGGGACGGGTTTGTCCGCGTAATTCGCTTTCCAGCGTGACCAAATCCCCATCGATTTGACTGACTGCGGGACCGCTCGCCAATCCTAATTCGTGTCTGCACTTGTTGCAGTTTTCATATTTCATGGGATTTAAAACGTAAGAAAGAGGACCCACGCTTTCATCAAGTCGTTTTCTATATTCGCAAGTGTCATAACTCAATCTATTAAAACTCATATTATATATAAATACAAAAGATAAAATTTTTAAGAAAATAGAAAGATTAATTTTCTTAATAATTTTCTTGGAAAAAGTATATATGGAAGTAATCATTGCAAGTAGTTTATTAGGGGTAGGATATTTATTAAATAATGACATCAATAAGCATAGACCATTTGATGCGCATATTCCAAAACCAGTCAATCGTGGCATTCTTCAAAATACCGATGCTCTTAATTCGAAAATATATTCAACATCAAAAATGATTGAAGCACGCAAGGTTGAAAATAACTACAACAAAGCGAAAGACGCAATCAATACCAACATTATCCCGTCCTATTTTAACGAAGCAATTATTAACAATCAGACAAATAATATTCAATATTTACAGAGACCCGCTTCAAATCGAAGCACCAAAATAAACAAAGAACCCGCCGCCGACAACACACTGGAAAGCTTCTTTGAACCAATTACCCAGCCGGGATACACCGATGCTCCCGAAATGTTCAGCCCCCTATCAGGCACGATGATGAATTTTTCCCATAATAATCAGGTTCCTTTTTTTAAAGGCAGTTGCCGACAAAATGTGGATCCTTTTGCAAATCAGTCGTTGCTTGAGAATTTTGGAGGGATTAATACATTTCAAATGGAAAAAAAACCGGTTGAACCCATGTTTAAACCGAATAAAGACATGTCTTACGTAAACGGAACACCTAATCAAACACATCAGATACTCGACCGCTTTGTCCCATCCATGTACAGAACCATGGAAAAACCGACGGACCCCATTCACGTGGGTCCTGGCTTGAATCAAGGGTATACCGCTACACCCACCGGTGGATTTCAACAATTTGACGCTCAAGAATTTGTACTGCCGAAAACCACCGATGAAATTAGAACCCTTAATAATCCCAAGCTTAGTTTCGAAGGAAGAACCTCCGGACCGGCTGGTTCCGTCGTTCAAAATCGTGGTTTACAGGGCGTGGTGAAACACCGGCATCCGGATAAATTTTACATACAAAAACCGGACAGGTATCTTACAACAACCGGTGCATATTTAAAACCAGAAATGCCTGGTAAATTTGATGCCAAAGCAACGTCTCGTCAGGATAGTATCAGTTATGAAGGTGTCGCTGGTCCCGCGGCAACCCATGTTGAAAGTCTCCGACCCGCCGTTCAGGACAGCACAAACGTTAATTTTACTACGGACGGTATGAGAAACGCCAACCTTCAAACGTATGGTGAAGGTGATAAATATGATTACAGCAAAGCGAGCTATTTCGCAAAACCCAATGAACGGCAAACCACAGAAGACAAGAATATTATTACAAATCTTACAACCACCGTTAAAGCATTAATTGCGCCTTTACTTGATGTGCTGCGTATTTCTAGAAAAGATAATGTTATCGGTAATCCCAATAAAGTCGGATACTTTTCTCGGCCCGGTCCTTCTAACCCTACCGTGTATGATCCGAACGACGTTGCCCGAACTACGCTGAAAGAAACCAACATCCATAACAATCGCACCGGAAACCTGGGATCTAACGCCAGAAAAACAATTGTCTTCGACCCTAACGACGTTGCTAGAACAACCATCAAGGAAACCAACCTCAATAACAATCGCACCGGAAATTTGGGATCCAACGCCAGAAAAACGGTGGTCTACGATCCCAACGACATTGCCCGCACCACAATTAAAGAAACCAACATCCACAACAATAAAACCGGTAATTTTGGAAGCGTTGCAAAAAAAATTACGGTTCATGATCCGAACGATGTTGCACGCACCACAATTAAAGAAACCAACATCCACAACAATAAAACCGGCAATTTAGGAAACGCCGTTTTAAATAAAACAAAAGTGTACGATCCGAACGACGTTGCACGCACCACCATCAAAGAAACCAACATTCACAACAACAAAACCGGCAATTTTGGAAGCGTTAAGAAAACGAAAGTGTACGATCCGAATGATATTGCACGTACCACGGTAAAAGAAACCAATATCAACAACAATCGTACCGGAAATATGGGGGCTCCCGCCGTTAAAAAACCAACGGTGCATGACCCGAACGACATTGCGCGAACCACGGTTAAAGAAACAAATATCAACAACAATCGCACCGCCAACGTTGGTTCCACCACGCTTCAAAACGGTACGGGTTATGAAACCGCCGATTTCACCGCTCCCAATACCAATCGTCAGTTTACCAGCGATTATGAATACAGCGGCATTGCCGATGGACAAACCGGCCGAGGTGGCGGTGATGGATACCTCACTGCCGATTTCGACGCCCCCAACACCAATCGACAATTTACCAGCGACTACGAATATGAGGGACCGGCGAAGGACTACCTCGACCGACCCATGGACGAAACCATGTGGGATAATGCTAAACTAAATATCACCAAAACGGGCGTGAGCGAGGGTCGCTACCCCACGCTGAGCAATACCAAATTGGCACTGGGTGGAAAGGACATCAATATGGAAGCCAAAAAATTGGAGGGCGACCGCGTGAATCAATACAGCCCAACCGCCACAAGACTGTACACCCAAACCCCCAGCCTGGGAAGCTGCACGGTCACCACCGATAAGGATCAATTGCCCAATGAAAGTATCAATAATCGCATCAATCCCAATATTTTAACTGCCTTTAAAAATAATCCATATACCCAACCCCTTGATAGTTTTTAATCGTGGGTTTGTCTGACTTGATGATGTAAATGAATAAAAACTTAAAAAAATATTATGTTAATTACGTATAAATGATACGCATAACCGATTATTTTAAACCGGTGCCTCGTCGGTTAACCCTGTTTCGTGGAATTAATAAAAAAATCGTTTTTTTCATGAAAGATAAAATGGCGATTATTATGCAGCATCATCATTCATTCACAAAAAAAGAGTATCAAATGCGAATGACCGATTATTATCCAACTATCATTTTTAACACTTACGATTTTGGACAAACAAAAATTACAAACTATTTCAGTTCAAAACCTAAAGACATTTGAAAATAATTTATTGTTTAAAGAAATCCTCTAGTAAAATAATAAGATCAAATAAAAAACAAATGGGCGGAACGCAACTTATATTTAACAAAAAAACATTTGATGAAAGTTGGGAATCCGGTTCAACCATGTGGGTCGTTTATGGAGATGGAATAAGAGTTTTCATGAAAAGTAATTATGAAGATAAACAAAAATTATTTACCGAATTAAAACCCTTTATTGAAAACAGAAAACAATACGAAGTTTTTGCAAATTAGGTTATTTATTTTAATTTTTTTAATTTATTGGATAAAAGGATATAAAGATAAGCCACTTATATAAGTTGTGGGAGGATGGTAAGCTTCTTTAGCTCAGTTGGTTAGAGCGTCCGGCTGTTAACCGGAAGGTCATTGGTTCGAGCCCAGTAAGGAGCGTGAAAATGTGCTAAAACACAATCTACGTGTGATTTAGTATATTATATTTCGTTAGAAATGTCGCAAATAAATGAATTGTTTAGCCCCCAAACCTGTAATTATTCATTAATTTTAACAAAAAATTGATCAATGGGTTTATGTCCAATCAATATAAAAATGGACGCTCTTTTTGTTAATAATTATGATGAAAAAACTATTTCGGAAATGATTCGTTCAAGTGAAGCCGATTTCAATTATATTGCGAATACCATTAAAACACACGAAATCAATTTGTATTTGAACGATGAAACCGACGGGTTAGACGCGAATGAAGTGGACGAATTGCGTAATTTTAGTTGTAAACAGTTGGCAACATTATTGCAAAATTTTCAAAAAATCGTAATGAAATTTAATCACATTCAATACGAAAAAAAAGGTGATTTTGCTGTTTATTTTAAATTTAATGATGGCGGTATTTTGTTTCATGATGCGGAAGTTGCGTATGAAAAGATCACGGAAGATGAGGGCAGTCGGCATCCCTTGGTAAACCGTGTTTTCATTACCAGCATTTATGTCCTTCGGAGTTTGGTCGGCTATTATTTTAGTAAAATGGATCTATCATCGAAGATTCTTCAGTATTATGAACAGGAATTACTCCGAAGAACAAATCCACTGGAAGTGCGGTTTTTACAAATTAAAATCGGTCAACAAAAGGAGGAAATTAACCAACAAATGACAGAAATAGCCCAGAATTTGGACATGTTCTATCCAATCATTTCGAGTTTTTTGACAAATATTCTAAATTGCATGAGTCGAAACAATGATTGTGATATTGAATACCTTTCTCGATATCCGGATCACATATTTGGCATCATTCAGAGTCTCTGCAAAATGCCAAAAAATGAAATGATAAAGCACATGATTCATTCCTCGCTTGTGAGTCTGTACCTAAATTCTCACATCCCCAAATTGATTCGATACGATATTTTCAATTGTATTTTAAAAAACCACGAATTAAAAACTCAATTATTAAGAGAAATTGAAGAAACGCATCAACCAGGAATTTTACTGGATGACGTGCTTGAATTTAGTCGTTCGGATGAACACCTGTTCAATTTCATTTCGTGCACCATGTGCATTCGAATTTACATGAAAAAAATGAAACGGAAAGGAACGCTGTCGCATTTGGTGGGACATATTGGGAACAACGTTGAAAATACGCGGACCCTTATAGTGGGATTGTTTGAACACATCAATAAATGCGTTGGACACATTTATAAATCAGATTCAAATGAAAACTCGTCTCAAATAACAGAAGAATTGTCCTATCAAGTTCAAATATTTTTGAAATTTATTAAACAAATTATTCGACTTTATCCGGAAATAATTAACTGTCATTTGGTCCATTATATTCCGTTCGTAATTATTAATATTTGGAACACGTATCGCGAATGGGTGGATGACGTAATCACGACACAAATGTCAAAAATATTGAGCGAATGCGCGGTTAATGCCGATTTTATAAATTACTTTTCAAGTTTAATTTCGAATGATATCAATCAGTACTTCAAACTAGTATTCTTTGACATGTCATTGGTTCAAAAGCGACTGACGTTATTTAATAAGTTGTCCAATTTGGATAACGAATTTATTGATCCGCTTCAAAGCACCTTTATATTAAAAGTTGCGTTTATTCCAATGGCGGGAACGGAACCAATGCTGTGCGACAAATATGTGATTGAAAGTTATTTGCGGACCAAGCCGGAAAACCCGTTCACACGCGAAAAAATGACGATTTCCGATTTTAACCGTATTCAACATGAATTAAACGACTTAATTTTATCTAAAGAGGAACAGCGCAAGCAGTTTGTTTACGAAAATAAATAATTGTATTAAAATGGTAAAATCGTTTCATTTTTTATTGAATGTAAATAATATACTATACATAATGGACACGTTGTACGTATTGCATTTGGCCATTTTTGCGTTCATTTTTAGCATTGCCGTTTGGCCCATTTCATATTTGCGCTATGGCGTCTACATACCGCTCATCATTTCAATGATATGGTTTGTAAATAATGGATGCCCGATTACCAAGATGCAAACCAATTTACATGGCAATTCTTTCACAAAGGACGTATATAAAAACTTCATGCCACAAATCACCGAAGACGAGGTGCAGAACATAAACACGTTTGCTTTACTATCAATTACCGCGATTGGGTTTACTCGGTTATTAAAACAACAAGGCTGAGTTTTATGGATTGTGGCAGCGGAGGATTTAAATTTGATGTCTTAAAAAATGAATAAGAGTTTAAAGAAAAAACAATTATATATATTAATCAAAAAGCAGAAGCATGGGCGTGCGCGACCTGAATTATCTAATAAAACGGTATAATCATTCATCGATCAAGGAACTAACCCTCCACGATTTAAAAAATAAAAGGCTGGCGATTGATTTGCAGCTGTATTTGTATAAAGCATTAATCCAAAATAAGAATCCCGTGGAAGAAATACACAAACAAATTCTTCACTTGGAACGTTATAAAATAACACCCATTTACGTGTTTGATGGCAAACCACCCAAGGAAAAAATGGATGAACTTCAGAAGAGGGCCTTCCGACGCAGCCGCAGTTTGGAAGTGATTCAGTACCTCGAATCCATTTATCTTCAGAAATTAAGCAATGACGAGCTGGAAAGAAAGACCTTCGTATTATCAAAAATCGATGAATTGAAAAAAAATTCAATGGTTATCGACAAAAAAACGAAGAGGGCAATCAAATATTTATGCAATATTATGGAGATTAGATATGTTGACAATATGGACATGGAAGCCGACAAAGCAATTGGTATTCTCTATAAACAGGGCGAAATTGATGGATGTATTAGCGAGGACAATGACATGTTGGTTTACGGATGCGAGCATTTGTATCGGTTCTACAAGACCAACAGCAACCACATTCTTGAGTACAATTTGATAGAAATAAAGAAGGATTTAAGTGTAAACGACAAGGAATTCGTAGATTTGTGTATTTTATGTGGAAGCGACTATTATAAAAAAATAAAATTTAAATCATCGTTCAAGAACAGTGTTGTTGCGTATTACTTGATTAAGAAATATAAAACGATTGAGAATATAGTAGAAAATAAAAAATATTTACCCAGCGATTTAGATTATGAAAGGATAAGAAATATTTATAATTTGGTAGAATAATCTAATATTAATGTATATGATTAATATTTTTTGGTTATTTTTATTTTTGATCATTTTATTGTTTTTGTTATTTAAGCTTGGACAAAAAAATACTACAAAGCAAAAACAGATCGAATTCTTTTCTGATAAAAGTTCCGTTGAATTCATGGTTCAAGCAGATGACAGCTTTGAATGCATTCATAACGGACAAGTTGTTGCCAGTGGAAATAACTGGAATCAAATGTATAAGTTTACTGTTAATGACGTTAGTCCAAACAGTAAAATCCTGTTTGGTGTAAGAAACAATGGAGGACCGGGCAGTATTCGTATTCAATTCAGGTATAGTGGGCGCACATTTTTCAGCGATCTGTCCAATATGGTGTGTCTGGGAAAACAGAATGAATTAAACGGACCGATAATTGGCAATCGCTACATGGGATGCTTTCAGGACCTGAATTACAATCGAGACCTGCCCATGAGCGTCGGGTTTATGAGCAAAGATCAGTGCATGTTAACGGCTTTTAATCAGAACGTCCCGTATTATGCACTGCAGTCAGGCGGTTTGTGTTTTCTGGGAAATAGTTATGGCAGGTGGGGAAGGATGAATGAAGCCTTCTGCAAAGTTCCGTGTTCCGCAAACCCCAGCGACATGTGCGGCGGATCAGGTACCAATTCCGTGTTCAGTGTTAAGGAGAAGCCGGAAATGATGTACGTTGACCCCGTTGCAAACCCGGCTTTTGACGTGCGAGCCAAAGCAATGTGGATTCAAAGTGATGGCAGCGCCCTGGGCCGCTGGTTGTTTGAACTGACCATGCCCAGCTTGGATAAATTGGATTTTTGTCCCGATTACAACTATGCGGAATTCAATCCGGCCGGCTGTTTAAATGCACGAAGCAAAGAAACATGCACGAGCTCCGTTCTTCCAAATTATAATTCAATGCCGCAATCATGCGGAAAAAAATATAATACAACCGATCCGGATTTGTTTTTTATGGTGATGAACAAAACATTTAAACTTACATACGATTTGGACAACAAGGTTTCCCCGTCGCCTTCCAATTCCAAGCACAACGCGCAAAAGAAAATGACAGATGGTGAATTAATGGCGCGATTGAAAGCCAAGAAATTAATGCCGCCAAAAGAAGGGTATTCCAGCGGCAGTTTATACCTCACGGAATTTCTGGAAAATAATTTTAAGATGTTGGGGTTATTAGCAATGATTGGAAAGCGCATAAACTATCCCATGGACCCGAAACAAATGGTTGCATATAAAATAGTATTACCGGATTCGCCAATGTATTACGCCCTTGTTAAAAAAGCGCTGCAATTTTCAAGCAAAGAACCGGATGATCCCCTTTCGAAGATGTTTATGGATGCTTACAATAAAACTTATTTATTAGCACGAATAATTGTTGGAACGCCGGCGGTTGCCCGCGAATGCAGCTGTCTTGGATTGAGTGTTCAAAATTCGCAACAATGTGTACCGTGTTAGGTTTCCAAAATTTTAATTATTATACCACTTTATAATAATATTTAAAATATTGTTCAGTTCTGCGACTTCAGAACATTTTTTTCATGCGATGAATATTGGCGTAATTGATTGCGTTGCTTAATAGAAAGTTCTACTGGAACGTATGTCGATGATTTAAACATGTGTTTTGAATAATATATATATACCTACCCCTATTTTTTATAATCTTTTAAGATTAGACCAAAATATATTAATATATTACATTATATTATATAAAGTATATAATGAGGAGTCGAAAATTAACTGGAAAAGCCAGAAAAAGAATAAGCAAAAAAAGAATGTTTATTAAAAGGGGTGGAGGTGTAGAAGATGATATTCTCCGAAAAGTTGACATTTTACGTCAACGCGATGGCGATTTTGATGATCAAGAACTTAAGAAATTAACTGGAGCGGAATTATTAACTAAAATGAGAAGTTTAAGAAACGCATCGGATGGTTCGGTATCACTCGGTGATGCCGCTAAATTCGGTAAAGATTTAATGAGTGCAAGACGTATTAGTGCTTACAACGATGAGGTCATCAAAGAACTTCTTGCAGCATATGATATGAATTCCATTAAGGAACTAATTTTTAGTTTGGATCCGGTGCAATTAAATCTGCAAGAGTTTCTTCCACGTCATATGGTGCAATCATTTGGTGGAGATTTATCCAACTGGTTATTTCAAAAAATTTCTTCAAACGTGTTTCTACCCAGTTCAAAACCAAAAATAACCAAACGTGATTTGCCGATGATTATATCTATAATTCAAAACAAATTACAGAAATATCCAGAAATTGATGTGAGTAATGAAAATACACAACAATTAATTATTAAGGATTTATTAAAAAAAATATATTATTTGAATGAATTAAACAAATTAGAAAATCAAACCATGAGTGGCGGAAGTCTTGATGGTGTAAGTATTGGTGTAGCTGTGAATATATGCATTTTAACTTGTTATTTATGTATACCAACATGGAAATATCTCAACAAATTAGAAAAAGAAGCGAAAGAAAGAGATTTAATAAGAAAAAGGATTCGAGCGGAACGAGGTTCACGAAAAGAACCATATCACCGTGATTTTAACGATTGGTGGGAAGGAACGAAAGATAGACCATATACCGGTTGGTTTGGACATGATAGTGAGGAGCTTAATGATTTTATAGATGAAAATGTCGACAAATATTTACAACGTGAGCCTCAACTTCAAAATGAATACGATGATGATATAAGATTAATGCAACAAGGTATAAAACCAACAAGTAAAACTTATTTAAAATCGGATAAATTATGGAACAAAGAACAAACGAAATGGTGGAAGGACCCATATTATCGAAGAGCCGATATTACTTACACTAAACTACCAGAAAAACAGACCGCGTTATTCAACAAAGGTTATCGAGACGCATTTATAGATTCTAAGGTCGATGAATATTTAGCACTAGAACCGGCTCTGCTTAGAAATACGCATGATGCTGAAACATCGAGGGAAGTTTTTAATACGTTTAGAAATTAAAGAACAGTAGCAAAAAATATATCGATGACGATGAAGCTATACATATTTTTCAAGACAAGTCAATGAGTACTTAAAAAATATTGAATATTTTTACTATTTGATAAAAAAAATGTACCAATAAATTATATATTAAAAATGACAGATGTCTGTTCTGTTAAGGATTTTAAAATAAATATTTTACCCTACTTAGACAAAATGGTCGAATGGTATGATATCATCGTATCCAAACGCGGAGGAGAAGCCACCATAACCGATTTAAATAACATTTATGATGAAATAAATACCAACTTTAAAAAAGAATTATGTACGACTGAAGATTTCCCGTTTGATTTAAGGTCTACCTCGTTTGAGGTAAAAGTTATTGTACCGAGGGAAGAATCAAGAACGGCAGGAAGAATCAAGTGGGCAGTTGAAAACTATGCAGTTGCACATGAATTTATTGAAATACTTGGAAAAAATGGTTGCTTTTATACCATAGGACTTGCTGTCAATGATACTGGAAAACCTATACTGATGATGAATGATTTTGCTTATACTTTATGTGGATTGAGGTATAAAGCGTGCGCCGAAACAATTCAAAGTGGAAATGATTATTTAATTCCAATATCAGACGCATTGAAAAGTCGCGGTGTTAAAGAAACGATTGTAAATAATGTTCAGGAGTGCAATTTAGTTTGTCATAATATGGAAGGTGTTAGAGGCGATCCAAAAAATAAATACAAACCAAAAGTACATGGAAGGATACAAAATCCTCTTTCGAAAACAATTGAAGGAGGTTTTTTAAATATGCATCATATTAAAATATTACGTGATGTCATTTCACATTCAACCGAAGATTTGAAATATACGAGTTTAGAACCCACCCCTACGTTGACAGCTGTTTTACATTCTGCAGAATATGATCTTTTTGGATCATTAAAATTCAGAAATGGCGCTGTTTCAAGCATAATGAAGTATGTGGTACCGTCAAAAATTAATGGAACATTATGTTTAAAAGATAACTCAATGAATTGTCGAACATTCGCTGAAGATTTTTATTTAAATGCAGAACAATTATACACAAATTTACAATTAATATTTTTGACTGACCCTACACACGTACCTATGACTTCGTGCAAAATGCCACCACCCACCTTTCTCGACGAAATTCAACCCCAACCCCAACCCACGCAGCAGCAACCAAGAGGTTGGCTTAGATGGCCGCGGCAACAACAACCCGCCGCATTCGAGGAACCGCCGCAGCAACCTCCAGCAATCGAAGAACCGCCGCAGCAAACAAGAGGTTGGTGGCCGATGCGGCGGGCGTGAACATAAAAAAAAACATAAAAAATATTTAAATAAAACCAACTTACTATTTTATTTAAAAATTATTGACATACAATTTACTATATATGAATGAGTTTATGTCGATGGACGCTATCGGGAAAAATGATTTGTTCTATTCCTTATACCAAAGTCCGATCGTGTAAGTTGGTGATATTTCAAAATACTTCTCTACACCAACAAACACAAACCGCTCAATGGCTGCTTCACATTTTTGGTGCCGATTTCAGCACGCAGGGCATACACACCGCACCCGAAATGATTAAATTTATTAAGGACCATTGGTCAAATGGCGACAGTTTTTATTTGTTCATTGGACCGGACGAAAGCGTGCTGGGTGGTATCGGAATTGATTTAAGCAATAATGAACCCTATCTTTCAAATATGTTTATTATACCCAGTATGCGAAAACACGGGTATAGTAAAATATTAATGAAGTACGCTGAAATACATGCAAAACGTTTCGAATTCAACTATATTAAATTATGGTGCGAACCTAGCTTGGAAACGTATTATAAAAAATTCGGTTATCAGCTTGAATCTGAAAAACAGAATTCGAAAGGAGCGACTGTTTTAATTTTGAGGAAGGACTTTTAATTACAAAGCGATTCAAAAATATCATTTAAATTACTGGATATAACCGCTTCTGGATTTTGTTTGTATAAATCTATTAAACGGTTATCAATGTAGGCGCGCTTACAAATAGCGGGCGTGTGATACAAATGTTTCGCCGCAAATTCAATCGCAGTTTTGATATTGGATTGAAACCCCCGCACAGTGCTTGGTATTTCCAATGTTTTAATTTTGTCAAAAAAATACTTGTTTGCTTTCCATGTTCGAAATATTTTTGCCGAAAAATTGCGGTCATAAATTTGAAGAAACTTATTGATGTCATTGGGATACACCCGCATCGTTCCATTTTCCAACGAAAATAACATTTTTTTTTGATCATACACGTCGTTGTCAACATAATCCCATATTTGTCGTATGTGCTCAATTAAAAATTTGTTTTTCATACGGCACGTGTTTTCAACCTGTTTTTTCCCATTGAATTGAATCTGATTTTTATCAATATCAACGTGCTTGGTTTCAATTGTGAGTAAACCCGTGCTTTCTTTGTATTTCGAATTTCCAACGCGGAAATTGCACTCGTCCATAAGTAAAATGGAAAGGGCCAGCATTTCTAAACTTGAAAGTTCATCAATGTATTCCTTTTCCTGTTCTTTGATGATGAATTTACAATCCGAAATAATTACATCAATACAATTTCCAAAACTAACCAGATTACAGTATTTTATTTTATTTTTATTTTCGGATTCTTTCTTTTTTTTTATTTTTTCAAGTTCTTCTTTGTTCATTAATTATAAATATTAATATATATTTTATAAATATTAAAACTTATTCCACCAAACAAGATGTTTTATAAATAATTGAAATTACCTGGTAAGGATCGGCATCACTAGCGGGACGTCTGTCTTCAAAATAGCCGCGTTTGTCTTTTAGCACCGTCTTCGGAATACGAATGCTGGCACCCCGGCTGCCTGCCGCAAAACTGAACGTGTTAATATCACTGGTTTCACACCGGCCGTTCAATCGCTCCGAATTATCGCCGTAAACGGCAATGTGCTCCGCATGCTTTCCCGACAAGCGTTCGATATAGACGTGAATTGCATCAAGACCGTTTTCAGCGCGGGTTTCTTCCGTGCTAAAATTCGTATGCAAACCGCTGCCATTCCAGGGATTGGGAAGCGGCTTCGGCTTGATGCATATGTTTACATTGAACTCTTCTGACAGCTTGTGCAAAATGTAGCGGGCCACCCATAATTCATCACCGGCGCTTACGCCATGGCACGGTCCAACCTGAAATTCCCATTGATCTGGCGCCACTTCGGCATTAATTCCGCTTATTTTTAATCCAGCCGACAAACAATACTCATAGTGCTTTTCAGCTAATTTTCTCATTTGAATGGTTCGATTTCCAACGCCACAATAATAATCCCCTTGTTCAACCGGTTCCGTATTCGGTTCCGCCCTATGAAACGCAACCGGCGTGTCGCTGTAGCGAGTGCCTCGTGGTGCCATTATAAAATATTCCTGTTCTATACCAAACCACGGCAGCAGTTCCGGTTTTGCTTTAAAATTTTCAGCTGCTTGTTTTCGGTGGTTGTTTTCCGTGGGTACAAATATGCCATCCACCTCTCGATACGTATCACACAACACCAAATAGGACTGGTGATTGGGAAAGAAGGGGTTGGGATAATACGCAACGGGATTTAGCAATATCTCGCTGTTTTCGGTACTGGCTTGGTACGTGCTGGAACCGTCGTAATTCCATGTATCCACATCAATGATTCGTTCCTTATTTGGCAAACATGTTCGATATTTTGAACGCAAATTATTGTGTCCATCCAGCCATATATATTCCAAGATAACGGGGTCTTTGCTTTGAATTTCCATTTCTATTTCATCCATGATTTATGTATGTGTATTATTTTTAAATTTATATTCGCCCAATATTTTTGTTTTTCATTCTAAAAACTAAAAAAATTGATTTTATTTTTTTTGATTCAAATATCATATAAGAAGGAAGACCAATTAAAAATGCTGATTGTTAAAATTAAAAATAGTGATGAACACATCGACATAGATGTTTCCAAATGCAGTTCCATATATGATTTGAAGAAAGTGATTTCATCAAAAAAAAAAATTGGGATTGATGAAATACATTTGATTCCGAACGAATCGTCCACTACCGGATTAAAAAATACGGATCCCGTTCAAGGAATCGAGACGGTGGTTCTAAAAATTATCAAAAACAGGTGTTCAGTTTGCTCGAGGAAGTCAGCACCTATTGTTGGAGATTGTACGTATTGCCGATGCGCATATTGTCCCGAGCATCGATTGCCCGAAACGCACCAATGCCCGTGTTTGACCGATTGCAAGAAAGCGCATTTCGATAAAAATTTCAAAACCGTTATGGAGCAAAAATGCGTTGCCAGTCAAATTTAAAACCAGTTTTGGCGGCGGCTGAGGGATTTCTTGTTTTTTTTTTGAATGCGCCTACGACGACGGCTGCCGCCACTAACGCAATTAAACGCAAATGGACCCGAGTTTAAGGCGGTTCCTTGATAGGGTTGAATTCCGGGAAAATTTTCACCGGGCGAATTTCCAAGACGGTCAATTAAGGGGTATTGCACATTGGCACCGGGAGTGCTGCTATCCAGTGCGTTATGAATGTATTCCGTCACGGTTGGAGTGATGGGTACTCCGCAATGGGCACCCACGCAAGGAGCTCCGGTATACCAAGCGTTGTTTGGTGTTGGACCCGGCATTTGAAACGGGGTTGACGGAAGCGGAACATCAAAAGTGCGGCCACCGCCTCGCATTGAGCGCCTTTGTTTGCGAATGTTGCGGCGGCGGCGGGAAGTGAGGCGACCGCCCTTAATCATATTATTCAAACGGTTGAGTCGATTCGCTTCATCCATCAATTGTTCAGTTGCTTGATCCGCGGGTGTACTTGAGCTATAGTCCGTACTATAGTCGCTTGGCATATATGGAGTATTAGACATTTTATATTATAGTTAAATATTAAAATTTATAATTTTATTTTTTGGTGATTTAATATGATGAGCTGCGGATAAGCTGTAAACTATAAATTTTTCGCCGTTTAAATATTTTTCCTTGCTTACCAAATTATATCCAAAAAAACGAAGAAATTGTCGAACGATTGTAATACATTTATTTTCATTTAAATTATCTAAGTACAATTTGCATTTGCACGGGAAATAATATTCGCGTAATTCCGGTTCTAACGCCTTAAGTTTATGAATTGTTCCAAAAGATAGTAAATCCTTTTTTCGGAAACTAAAATCTTCTTTAAATTCATCTATGCCCAACGTTTGAATTATTTTTGTGAATAATTCTTGATCGGGATTTTTTTTAAATAATTGACTCATAAAAAATTTAGATATATATTTTAACAATTTTTAAATATATATCGCCATTTTTATTTTGAAAGCAACAATTCGTTAAGATTGTCTAAAACGGTATCTTCCAATCTCGGCAGTACCGGAAAACAATCATGATAATACCGTTTATACAATGTTTTCAATTTAAACGCAGCGGGATGCAGATACCAGAAATATCGATGTTGGACAACCGAACGCAGCTGTTTTGGAATGCACCGAATACTGGATTTCGGAATCGCCAACAGCAATTGATACACCTCCCAGTTTTGAACCGCATGTCCCATCTCCCAATCCATTTTTAAATATTTTTCTTTGTCGGTTTGTTTTTGAAGAAACGCGGACAAATCTTGAATGGACGGTGTAATTGGAAATTTATAATACCACATGAGACTGGGGCACGATTTCATATAGTAATGGAGAATCCATGACAACCCCTCCAAATAATTCTGACACATTCCATGAATCATATATTGATCCGGTTCCGTATCCAACCAATATTTATAAAAGCGATCCTGCCATCCAGGACTGCCTATTCGAACACTGTCCTTTTCAGCAACGTGCGTGGGGTAGTAATGAAACAACGAAACGCGCTTTTCATAGGAACTGAGTTTCGGATTCATCATGGGACGAAATCGACGATGATCTTCATACATTTCAGTTAAAATATGGTTTTCTTTTTTCGATAGACCGTTAAGAATGTACCTAAAAAATTCCGAGTGTATTTTTAAGTCTTTATTGATCAGGTGGCACTTGATTGACTTAAATCCGCTCAGGTATAATTGATTCAATAATTCAAACCCACCCTTCTGAATTTTCAGAATGAACAAATTCGGAAGAAAGTCATTTCCAAGTAAATACGTTAGGAATACATAATCTACAATTAAACGCTGGTGAGTGTCCATTCCGGAATGCCAATAATCATCAATTATAATGTTCCGCAACACACTAACGTCCATAAACATGTAGTCAACGGCTTCATCCGGTTTAAAAGGAAAATAACTTGTCTCACGATACAAATACATTTGTTGATACCCGCGGATTAAACTCAATATAATCAAATCCGCATCCAATCCATAAATAACTTTTTGAAACGCCTGATGCTCTTGTTTGTGCGTGTCCATGTGCTTAAACAACTTGTGCTCGCCCTCGCCCGCATTTTTGCTGCTGTCCAAAATAAATTGTATTGACTTATTAGCACCCTTTATTTGACATATATATCCCTCCAAATGAGCGCACAGCCTGTCCATAAATTTGGTTCCCGGCGTAATGGCATTTGAATCCCATTGAATACCGGTCGTTTCAATTCCTTCATCGGCGGCAATTTGACGCAATGATTCGGCTTCAAATGCCGATTTAAAACGCCGCTGTCTCTGCTGAATTATCTTTGCCATTGGGGCTGCGCCATCAATCGCAATGTATACCATCTTCAAACGCGACGCACCGATCGAATTGACGATTTTCTCAAACAACCGCACTACTTCCTGCAAAATTTCGTATTCGATAATGAGTTTTTTATCGGGAACGGTTGCCCCTTTTTCTTTAAACCTAACACCAACATTATTTTTAGCTTCATAGATAACGCTATTGAAATCTAAATATAATATTACCGGAGCAGGACCGATACGAGTCTTTATGCTGCCATCACCTTTTGATGTCCAATATTTAAAATAGAATGGGACGCCCATTTTTTTCAATCTACTTATTCTATCATTATTATTTTTATATCAATTTTTATCATTTTCTTCTACGTAATTGTGTAGGAAATGATATAAATTTATTCACCATCTATCTCCGAGGTGCTTACATCCGCCGAAGCAGAAATAGAGAAATTAACCTTCGGAATAATAGTAGCAATTTTCAATTTGCTTGAACCCTCTAAGCCGTGTTTATAAAGGTCATACACCCTTTCCGCATTGAGGGCTTCATTGAAGTACTGGAGATTGGCCATGTCGCCATCGTATCCGCCTTCCTGTGTCACGTACAAATTGTCCTTGTTTATATTTGGAATTTTATTAAGTGTGCAGCTGCGGGCCAACTTTCCGTTTAAGTACACATCGAAACTGCGATTCCATAAAACCAACACAACATGGTTCCACCTTTGAAGCGGCATATCGATTATATCACAAGGCAAATTGTGATTGAGCTCGTATTTTTCATAGTAATTGGGATTCATTGATTTTTGCTTAACGAAGCTGGTAAAATCCTTGGCTTGGGGCAACTTATTTAATTCGGTTCCATCCTTGATTTCCACCTTGTTTGAAAAAAATGTGCACTGATTTGCCAGCTGATCTAAACTGAACGTGTTGCAGTCCTTGTTTTTGGCGCACGCCTGGATGCAGTCATCCACTTCGACGTCATACAGCGTTTGAATGGGGGTTCCTTCAACCCGTCGATTTTTAGCGGAACGAAAAACACTGTTGCTATCATCGGTATCAACCCGAATGATGAGTTGATTCGTTTTTGGCGCAATAAATAAACCCGGATTACATACCGAAATATCTTGGGGACCCTTATGAAATATATGCTTCGGTTTTCCAAATTTGTAATTAAAATTGTCAACCTTTATCCACACGCTGTATGAATATTCTAAACCGATATTACTTGGTACAATTTTAGATCCTTTTATCATATCTGGTTTCATCGTGTTTCTATATAATCCGTAAATGTTGGGTCTAATATAAAACACGGGCTTGTTGCTTTGGTTTTGCAACCATCTTCTATAAAAGCGGTATAATATATAAAGAATAATAATCACGGCAATAAAATAAAGAATTGGTTTAACAATTGGATTATCTAATAAGTCCATTATATATTTTATATTTATATAATATTTCGTTGGAAATTATATAAATAGTTTATGATATTTGTATATTTACTGTTATTGTTAATCACCGGCTTATTGCTTAATGAATTCCTCAACCGCATGAATGATAGGGAAGAATTTACCGTAAATTATGTTCCAACCATTGATCGAAACATAACCCAAATTAAACCTCCCAATTTGAATGAGCTGATAACCAAACCCATTAAGGAATACAAAACAGAATTAAAAGATTGGAAAGACTACAAACGAATTCAAACCGAAATTATGGAATCCAACCAATACGAAGGATCTTCATCCAACACCAACGCAAAAGTTGCAGCCGATTTGCGATGGCGCATTCACCGATGGTCCATTTGGGATTTTCTTCCCTCCTTAAAATATCCTTACTACTGCATGGTTAAGCAGTTCAATGGCAAGGATGTGTGTCAACCTCTCACGGATGAACTGAATTGTGAAGTGGGTAAAGTGTTCAAAAATCCGGCGGACTGTTTGCAAAAATTAATGAACAAAAACAACTAGGAAAAATATTTAATGAAGTGAAATAACGCTAATACGCATATACTATACAGCACAAAAAATAGACATATTGTTGTTAAACATAATACAATTCCGTCATTTCGATAGACCGGTGGTGTGTCAATCCGTTTTCGACAAATGATGCATCTATTTATGCGCTGATACCGTATCCATTGGTTCCAACAGCTACGGTGAACATTATATTGGCATTCGGAACACGGGCTTGGAATACTGGAGTCTAATGGTTCTAAACAAATAATACATTCTTCTTTTTCCATATAAATATAAGTAAAATTATCACACATATTCCTAATATTGTTGTAATCAATTTATTACTTTCCGTTTTATTTGAAAACATTTCTACTTGCGTGTTGCTTTCCGAATACATTGATTTATAAAGGTCGATGACTTCATCAAATGTTTTTTTTGGTTTTCCCAGACTTTCGTTGGTAAGGTTATGTATATTAATCAACCACTCAACTAACGATCTTCTATTTTTGAGCGCTGTTGCTAATGAAAAACGACACATGTGTTCCTTCAAATGTTCTCTACATGCGCTGCAGGGCAGCACATCCGGCAGCAGCATAAAAAAATTCTTGTATGTTTGCACATCATTTTCCGATGGATTATCTGGATACGCCATTGTTAAGCTGTGAAGAAATATCCAAGCGTGTTTTCCCCAAACAGTAGGATCCATATATTTTATTAAAGATAATAAAATTTTCTCTTCAGACCATATAATGAATTACAAAAAGTTATTATTAAAATTATTTAATGTTACGGATGAAAAACAATTAAAAACGAGCGACCGCACCCTAATGAAGCATTTGTTGGGAAGAATGCAGCAATCGGGCGGGGGGTATAGCATCCGACCCGATTTAGGGGACATTGCTGGAATGGCGCAGCGCACCGGATATGTGGACCGATTTCCACCCGTATTTGTGGGGCAATTGTTGGATAACGTGGCTTTTCAATTGCGCGGAAGCGTGTAATAAAAATCCTTTATACAGCTGGGTTGCTTATTTGAATTGGGATTTGATGGATGAGGTTTTTATTAGCAGGACACGACACCTTGTTGCTGTGATATTTATAGCAGTTATTTAAATTGTCAACGTACACTGCGCTGTTTTCATTTTCGGGAGTTGGATACTGGTATAACACGGTGGGACGAGGGCCAAATATATAGACCACAAAAAAACCAATTGTTAAAGAAAGCAAAAATGCAATTGGATCGAGTTTATTGAATAAATTCATTGAATTCTATCTATATATTTTCAATTGGTTTTTTTTCTAATCGAGCGCTAAAATAATATTTATTATATTTTTCTTTTCTATCAATATATGGATAGATTAACAAATATAAAAGAATCTGGAACTAATTTTTTGGTTCAAAATAAATTATATGTTATCATAGCGATTGCTGTGCTGAGCATTCTTTATTTTATTTGGAAAAGGTACCAAGAGAAAAAAAAAAATCCGGTTTTTTATGAAAACGGTACCGATGCCAAAAAACAACAAATTATTTTAGATGAAAATTTAATTCAAAATAAAAACAGCGTCCAAATGACGTATCAAATGTTTCTTTATGTTGACAATTGGGATTACAATATGTTTTGGTTCAAACCCATTATAATGAAATCCGCATCCTTGAACCAATTTTGTCCCCTAATTTATCTTGAACCAATCGTTAATAATTTGGTTGCAGTTATTACAAGTGAAAAGGGTATCAATCATGTTATCCGTATTGTTGATTTTCCAATCAAACGCTGGACCCACGTGGCCTTATCCATTCGGGATACAAATGCCGATTTTTACATAAATGGGCTGCTGGCCCAAACTAGAAATTTGGACAGTCCCGCCAAACAGAATGGTGGAAATTTGCAGGTATGCCCCATGGGAGGGTTTTCCGGTTTTATCAGTAAACTGTCCTATATTCCGGAAGCCATATCCAGCAAACAAATATTCGACAATTCTAGAATGCCCATATTCTCATTCAGCATGCTTTCAATTTCGGTAAAAAATCAGGACATTGGCAGTCGTTCCACCAAAAAACCGTCTGAAGCGGATCTTGCATCGGTTTCTTCCGACAGTTTGGTGGTGTTTGCCGCTGTACCCGACAGTTTGAAGCCGTTGATGGCGTATGACATGAAATTATTTGAACGAATGAATAAACGAATGGCGGATGCAGCTAGAGGTAAAAATTCAATCATATCCAATGGAGACAATTGTCCCACAGAAAATGATGCGCCCTATTGCCCGGTTGGAACATTGGCGTGTTTCAACAACCAGCGCTACTGCTATTACCCCGATCGCGACATGATGGTCAGCACTTACATGGTTCCCGAATTTGACTATTGCCCTGCCAAACAGCTGGGTAAAGTGGGTGGAAATATGCCCTTCCAGATCGCGGGAGTACCCGTTTGGATGCGGCAGCACGGAAAAGATTCAATCAATTGTTCCAACATAAAATAAATATATAAAAAATAAATGACGAGTTAAATATGGAAGAAGGGTCCTCATCGCATAGCGGCTATTGCGTCTGCCTACTAAGCAGTTGGGTTCATCCCGCACAGGTTCGAGTCCTGTTGAGGACGGGTCATACATTCCTAAAAAAATACGATTTGTATGGTATTGTTTTTTTAAGAATGGGGCGTATATTGCATCCGGGTTTGAAAGCACGGGGTGGGTTGTTGAAACAATCGGAGCTCCAGAGGAACGTCAATTCGGCCTGAAAAATCGGCGGGATTGACGGGATTCAAAAATATGCCGTAATTGGTCCACAATTCCTTGGATGTGTTAATTACCAATATTAGTGCCAATACTACCACCACAAAAAACATCAACAGCACTTGCATCCACATTTCTATATATTAACGAAAGATAAGTCGGTTGACCATCTCAATTAGAAATGCCATAACATTTCGTATTGTGCGATAAATGCTTTTTAAAATGTCGAGAACCGTTGTATTAACACGCTTAAAATTTCGGTCAAGCATGACAATCACATTTTGAAATAATGTTTTTAATGTGAACAGCGTTGCAAACATATAGCTATTATAAAATTTATATAAAATGCTGCTGTTATTCAGTTTATTTCCCAACTGTTGAAAATGATTGATACCAAATTGCGGAATTCGATAGGACAAATATTGAAAGTATCCGGATTTTCCTCGAAACCCGCCTTGCTCGAACAGCGTTAACTCCTCTTGGGAGTAGGAGGGCATGTATTCCAGCTGAATGCTCTGCACCAATTCGCCATCCATAAAAAGGTCCAACTGCCGATTGTCCAAAACCACAATGAGACAGATCCATTTTTGAAGGGGAATATTTTTTTGAACCAGTTTCTGCACCTTGGAAAGGGGGAATGTTTTTATTTCCAACACCAAATCATTGTTCTGATCGTTAAAATACATCTGTAAATTGTTGCCCCAATTGGCAACCATCTTTTTCTGGCCAAACCGGTAATTCCAGTCATCTACGTATAACCAATGGATCAGTGTCCAAGACAATCCTTCATTTACATTACTTAATGGCAGCTTGATTGCGGGAATGACCTTTTGGATCATTGTTGAATCCGGTTTTGAAACCAGAACGGGAGAAGATCTACGAACATTGAATATTGACATGCCACCTAAAATAATCGCATAAACAATAAATATACCTATCACTATTTTAATCAGCAGCGGTAAAAAAGTGTTGTATTGAGATAATTCTTCTATAGAAGGCATATATAAATTCTACAGAAAAATATTATTAATAAATACCATATTAGAAACTACATTTAAATAAATTTTTCGTTGTATCCCGATTTAAGAAGAAGGCTGCTTTGGTGTTTCATCTCCATATATTTTATCGGCTATTTTTTGTAAAGATTCTTTCGATTTATCCGAAAATTCCTTGAATTTTGTAATATAGAGCTCCTGCTTGCCTTTAAGCAGGTCCATAAAATAAAACGGCGTTGGGCCGCGCGCATACATGCTGTACACGTCCAAATATTTTAGTTCATACGGGTAATATCGAAGTTCATTCATCATGCCGTCAAACCCACCTTGCAAGTTTATGAACAAGGGTTGATTATTCGTTTTGGGATACGATTTCAAAACCCGAGTCTTATATAATTTGCCATCCAGGTACACTTCAACCGCTGTTTGCGATGTCACGATGACCAAATGAAACCATCGTTTCATGGGAACATTTTCAACAATCACGCAATTATCACTTTTAATAATGTCTTTATTGATTTTAGGATTGGTGGTCTGGTTGTTAATATTTTTCTTTGAAAAAGTGGTTCCAATTTTGCTGTCTACCAATTCGCGTTTTTCAGAATAGATGTAGCACTCCTTGGTATCATTCAAAAATGCGGCGTGTTCCGCGAAATCATCCACCGCCAAGAAACTCTTACATGTGCATGGGGTTTGGTTCGGAATTTTGGTTCCTTTAATCCCGGTATCCATATAATTTTTCGGTATTTTATTTTTGATTTCCTGAATGTTTTCATCACCCTTAGTTCTATTGCCGGTATCTAAAATTACGGCTATTGAATTAATGTTGGGAAGCATCCACACGCCGGGGCACATGCTGCTTAAATTTTCGTTGCCCTTGCTGAACACATGCGCAAAATCGGTCCCCCAGCTGTTGCAGTACAGCCAAGTGGAATACGTAAAACCCACGCCCGAAAGAGGAACCGGTAATAAATCGTCCGATACCTGCGCTTTAATGTTTGCCTTTTTTATATTTTTGATAAGAACGGGCTCCAATTTTTCATTTGCTACGATGGATCGATACTTCGCAAATAAAATAATTAAAAGGATGAGACCTATTAACGAAAGTAAACTGTAATAAACAGATTTATTACTTTTTATGGCTTCTGCCTTACTTGATATGAGGTTTTTTATTTTATTGAAATCCATTATATGTAATAATAATATTTTATTTACTACACTAATAATATTACTACACTAATAATTTATCATTCTCTAAACGGCACTTAATAAACTCAAGCCGAGTATTCCTGCAACTAAAATCGCTCGGGGATATAATTGTCCAGGGAATATTTTTTTCTAAAAAACCGATTTTCATAAAAACAAATGCGGTTAGTGCGCTGCACCAAAAACAATTCATTTTTTCATAACCATTAATTTCATTCAGTGGTTTATTTAAATCCGCAATTGCTGCCAGCCAATCGCACGGATTTATGTCATAAGTCGCTTTCCTCACTTCAGTGTATGCCTCTTTTATTTTGTGTTTTATTTCCTCTTGAGATAAATCGGAATTTAATTTGCGGGTATACAAATGACCATAATTTTTATTCTGATATTCATCAAACACTTTTTTCAAAGGTGCTATTTGCACCCCAAATTTCTTTTTACCTGAAACCGCATCGTCAAACACTTCTCCACCGCTTTCCAACAAATAAAATTCCTCGTTCAAGTCCGGATCCAACCACGTTGGATTCTTTAAAACAATGCTGATATGACTGTAATCCGATTTAGAAACGTATTCAATCAATCTCGAGTACCAAAAGCGAGTTTGGTATAAAATGATATCACCCGTTTCCAAATGACGGACCGCATCGGCATAATCTATTTTTTTATTATAAAACATATTCAATATATTCATTACCCTTCGTTCTTTATATTTATACAATACTTTTTCATTTAGGAAAAAAATATGGTACTTTTCATTTAAAAAAAATACGATAAGAATTATTAATCTACATTATTAAGAAAATTAAGAAAGAAATGGAGTTTACATATTTTGAAAGAAGAACATGCGTAAGATGCCTTTTTTTTACAAAGTGTCTGTATTTTTTATTCCATCTGACATGCGCACTCAGCTGTATTTCATGTTTGGATACAAAATACGACAAAATAATTTATTATTTTTGTTTACTTTTATCCATATGTGCTACACTTCTATTTACCGCACGATACGAGTATATATTATTTAAAAATAACGGACGCGTCTTTGCGTCAATTGAAGAATTCAGAGAGTGGAAAAATGAAAAAAAAAAGCGATGGATGATACAATCTTTGAACGGATTGGAATGGGCGGCATATGTTGTTTTTTTAATTACGACATGGCCTTTAAAAATAAATTTTCTTGATAGCAAATCGATTTTATACGCTACAAGTTTTTTTATATTTCAAATTGTCGGCATTTTAATATCGTTCCTCATAGTTTTAATCGGGTTGTTCTCTTGTACGTTTATGTGTTGCATGCGATCGGCACCACCACCACCACTGAATGTAAATTTGCGACAATTATCATATCAACCGACCGTTGAAGTGATAATTAACGATCAAATGGAATGCTGCATTTGTATGGACAAAAACACACTGCCGTGGATTCATACCCCATGCGGGCACGAATTTCATGATGATTGCCTTCAAAATTGGAAGCGCGTTAATAACACGTGCCCGGTTTGTCGATTCGATACCATATAAGAAAATACTTCCAAAATAAATAAAACACAAACACACCACCTTACATGTTTTTTTTCAGATTATTTTCTTCAAAACGACCCGAGTGCGCAAGTCTTCGAAAACAGTTATTAATCAAGTACCATCCCAACTGCCACTGCAGCATGTGTATGAATGCCTTTCCGAAAGAATTATTGGATATGGCACATCTTAAACCAAGACGCAGCATTACGTGCAGCATGGAACGAAGGAATATAAACAACGTGGAATTCATGTGTAAGCTTTGCCACGCCATGTATGATAGAGGGTTCATTGGCATAAACCATTACGGACGCATCGAAAACAGTCCCCTTATATCACATAGTAAGATAGGACAAACGTATTCCAAATATAATGAAAATAATGCTGCCTTTTTTAATTGGCATTATTTTAACATATTTTTAAAATCAAAATAAACAATTTGTATCGTATCGAATCATTTCTTCTATGGTTTGCTCCGTGGTGTATTTTGGCACCCATCCCAATTCCAGTCTCGCCTTGCTGCTGTCTCCTAACAATAAATCCACCTCAGCAGGACGAAAATATTCGGGAGCCACTTTTACCACAATTTTTCCATTTAGCAGTCCAACTTCGGTTAATCCACTGCCCTGCCATTCCACCGAATGACCCAAAAATTTAAACGACATTTCAATTAATTGCCGAATACTGTACGTTTTTCCAGTTGAAAGCACATAATCAACCGGTTTATCCTGCTGCAGCATCAACCACATGCCGTAAACGTAATCTTTTGCGTGCCCTATATCCCGCATGCTGTTTAAATTTCCCAACAGCAATACATCTTGTTTCCCAACACAAATCGCCGAAACGGCTTGCGTTATTTTGCGACAAACAAATGTTCGCCCTCGTCGAACACTCGTGTGATTGAACAGAATGCCATTACACGCAAACATGCCATAACTCTCTCGATAATTTTTTACAATCCAGTAGCCATACAGTTTGGCAATTGCATACGGACTTTGTGGGTTGAACGGCGTGGTTTCCGTTTGAGGTGTTTCCAGAACTTTTCCAAATAATTCACTTGTCGATGCCTGGTAATAACGAATTTTATCTTTAAAACCCGTTTTCAAAATGGTTTCCAATAAACGCAGGGTTCCCATAGCATCAACCTGGCCAGTATACTCGGGAACTTCAAAACTAACTTGCACGTGGCTTTGTGCTGCCAAATTATACACCTCCAACCGTTCAAAATCGGTTCCCTGCTCATTAATGATCGTATTAAACACATTTTGGAGGCTGATTTGATCCGTCATATCTCCATAAATCAATCGTAATTTAGAGAAGATGTGATCAATTCTTTCAGAAAAATTGCTGCTGTTTCGTCGAATAATACCGTACACCACATAATTTTTTTCTAGCAATAACTCAGCCAAATAACTACCATCCTGTCCCGTTATGCCGGTAATTAAAGCAATCCTGGTCATTATACATTATGTTTTTGTTTAATTGTTTATATATTTATTTTATTTTTGCGTTGAATTGAAAAATTGTCCATCTATTTTTATTTCGGTTCATTAAGTTGTATACTTTTTTTAAAAAGATCCATCCAAAGAAAATGGATAATATGTGTATTAACGGCATAGCGTATTCGCTGCCGGTTAACCCAAATAAAATCAAAAAAATAATCCCAAGATACAAAAAGACAAATTGCAAAATATTAATAAAATCATTTTTTATTAAGCTGTCATTTTCAGCAATTTCAATTTGACGGCGAACGGTGTTGAGGTCATTTCTTAACGACAATATTTGAGCCTTATTTTTCTGTTGATTTCTATTTTTAAAATTGTTTACGCTATTGATTAAATTATTTTGCGTATCAAGCTTCAACAAATTATCTTTGAATGCACTGAAATCGTTTTTTACATTGTTAATATTTCGATTCTGTATATTTTGAATGTCTTTTGAAATATCCATTTATATGGTTTATCTATATAAATATATATTTTATTTTTTTCTTTTTTGAAGCATTTTTTAAATCCGTTTAATAAGCGATAAATCCATCTGACACTCCTGCAAAAGCAGATTCAAGTTTTTAGATAGAACTCCAAACGGCACATCTTGCGGCAATTGATAACCCGTTGGACTCACCCCACACAACATCTTGTTTGAAGCGCGATCCATTCCTCCTATCCATTCTTGAACCCATTTATCGGACGCCGCATCCCACTGGCTGGGATAACACGCCAAGTTTGAAGGCGCATTCACTCCGCAATCCAGCGCATTCAGATTTCGTGGGATGTACCATTTGGGAAGTCCTTCCGGACCCGCGCTGTAATCCACTTTGGTTATTTGGTTGGGTGCCGAAAGAAGAGAACCATTGCATCGCGAATTATCGTTCGGATTCATGACATATAAATACGAAATGCGCACGGTGCTGTTCACATAATTGATGCTGCAAATCTTACCGCCCACAATGATGTCGTACTGACTTTCATTATCCGCGCATAAAAATTGAACCGGTTTAGTCAGTCTATGTTTGAAATAAACAAAATCTCCCAATTCAATATTCATGTTTTTGGACACTTCTTCCAATTTTTTAAGTGTGCTATCACCGCTAATTGCATTGTTTACAAGAATTGGAATATTTTTCTCAATATTTATCTTTTTAATAATTGAACGCAATACATTGACAATGTCTTGGTTTGCTTGCTGGTTTATTTTTTCTCGCCACATTTGCATTATTGGAAGAGATATTCTATTTTGTATGTCCGATGTAATTGCCTTTCTTACCTCTCCATTAAAATTAATATTGGAATCCTTAATAAATTTATTAAGCACGGTTGCCAAATATTCTTCCAATGCAGATTGTACAACCTTTTCCATTTCTTTTTGGTTTAAATCATAGATTAAATTGATATTCGAATCCAATTTGTTGGATTCAAGCGATTTGGATAATGCGTTCACGGCTACCGACATATTATTGCGGGTACCTTCTACAACCGATCCCTTCATAAACGTCGTTAATTTATTGTTGTATTCCGTCGCCAAATCGGAAAACATTTTGTTTAAATTCATGGAACGATCGACCTCTTTGTCCAATCTTTCAGCCGTTTGATTGGCTGCGTCATAGAGCTGCTTATTTTGGGTGTCAATATCATAAAAAAAACAGGACGGCGTATAGGACGGGTCCATTGGACCGGACTCATTCACGGGACAACTTTCACCGAGACAGTTTGTAAGATGTTCCTTTTTTTGAGAAGACCACTGCCCATACGCGTAAAATATGACAGCAGATATTAATAAACAGAATATTAAATAATATATCATATATATTTTACATTTAAAATAATTTTTTAGTTTATTCATTTTCTAACTCACAATAAATGGCCTGCTTAAATCTTCCCAAATATCAATGGTTCTGTAAATCTCATGCCCTTGAAACAACAATTTATTTTCATCTGCAAATTTAGAATTTTTTATAATATTAGTAAGTATGTATGAAGCCGAATGCACATTATACGCTTTTTCATGGGAGTTTGTGGTGTTTTCGAGCTGTCCAATAGCATTTGTGTTATTAACAACCTTTCGAATGATAAAATCTTTATAAGAATCTTCGGAATATTTAAATTTTGAAGACGTATATAAATTTTCCCTAAAATAAAATTTTAATATTTCCAATAAACGCAGATCGTATGAAATATTTCTGCGAGTCGGGTCAATCAGCCAATTTTCAAGGGTCTGTTTTCGAAATTTTTGTTTGTTATGGTCAAATTCGGGAGTCCAAAAACCACGCGCATTCCCGCAATCATTTTTGCATACTCGGTTTGAAGCATGTTTGCTCCAACTGTCAAATTTGCATACATTTTTTAAAATGTTTTCTGAATTTACGGAAGAACAATTTACATATGAACGACCATAATCAATGATTACTGGAAGGTATTTCGTTTTATACATCAGCACACTCCCTTTTTTTAAATGCATGCGAATTTGCACGCATCTCGGTTTAATTTTTCCGCTGGCGTCTTCTTTATCCGGAATTCGAAACAACTGAACATTTTTGGCATGTAAATCGTAATGCGTAAATTGATCCGCAAAACTTGATAAACATGTATAAATCAAATGTAATAGAATTAATAATTTATGAGGTTCAATATAGCCCAATTGCGTTTCTAAACTGCTGAAAAAATCCATATATTGTATGATAAGACAGAGGTGCTCATTGTTTTTACAACCCGTTTTAATTAATTCGTCTATATTTTCAATGTTCAATTTAGATAACATTGTATCAAATCCATGCGATAATTTTGTTTTTTCAGTTGCTCTTAATACTGCATTGAAATATTCGGTTGATTTATACGAACAGATTTGGTAGGTTTTCACAAAACACGGATAGTACTGCGAAAAATGGTTCACACATTGTCCAACCAAATATTCATATACCAAATTGTCTGAAGTTTTTTGTCTATTATTTTTTTGTATTAATGATAATTCATATTCATGCGAAATATACTTTAATTTACGAATGAACCCATTTTCAGAATTGCTTCCGAGTGGAATAATTTCTTTTGACAGATTGCTAAAATTTCCAAAATAATTCGTATTTTTTAATATTTGATGGATGTTCGTATTGAATAAAATCTCAAGTGATGACACATATTGCTGCGGGCGCGTTGGAACTGGTTTAACAATTTTTACAGGAACTTTTTTTTCCACCGCATTTTTTTTGGTCTTGGTGGTTTTCCGGCGCTTGCGACATTTGCTCGTTTTCTTATTCCATAAACAGTCCGCAGTTTGAGTGCATTTATTAATGTCAATTTGTTTACAGTTATCCATTTTAACTGATGATTTTTTTCGAGTGGCATATTTTTTTGAGCATTTTTTGTTTGTATTTGTATGACACCCTGGCGTTTTCTTGCATTCATCCAGGGATAAACTTTGACATTTATTGGATACCATTATATTTTATTATTTTATTATATTTTTTATCAAGCTATGTGAAAAAAAATATTATAAGCGACCAAAATACTTGAGTGCATCCTGGCTTGCCAATTGCTCCGCCTTCTTTTTACTGTTTCCTACACCTCTTCCTACAATATTATTATCTTTATCATAAACACCCATCGTAAAAATGCGATTATTAGGTGGACCACTTGAACAAATTTCTACATATTTCGGCACGATTTGAAATGTTGCCTGGTAATATCGCAATAAAATGTCTTTATAATTGGTATCGTTTGCAACTATATCATCAAAATCAATGAGCTTCTGCAACAAATGAACCACCAATTTCTCACAAATCTCATAACCCGGACCACTGATTAATCCCAGTTTTTGAGTATAAACACTGGGAATGGTTGAAAAATCTTCAAATAACGCACCCATAAAACTTTCAAACACGTTTTCAAGAATCTTATCGTTGTTTCGGCCATTACACTGCTCTTCAACGTGTTTTGATACAACCAAAAACCTTTGAAGACCCAAATATCTCGCAAATTTTGCATAAAATTGGGTGCTAATCAGATTCGTTTTCAATTTGGTTAGAAACCCTTCCTGCTCCGTTGGATAGGTGCGATACAGAAAATATACTATAATTGAGTTTGTAATTTGATCTCCCAGAAATTCAAGTCGTTCATTGCTGTCATCTTGAAGTTCAAGGGTTCCTGGTTCTCTGTCAATGTGCACGTCCAAATTGCGGTTTTGAAGAATCCGCTTTAAATAACTCTTGTGCGTGAAAGCCAATTGATAGAGTTTCATATTTCGAACGGGCAGATTAATCCCTACTTTTCGCAAAATTTCCTCAACTTGTTCCTTGGAAGCAAGGAAATTATTAGGATTGTAGGGATTAATCTTAATAGTGTCCTGATCATAGGAATTGCTGAAGATTTTTGGCGACGGTTTTTTCGTCCGATAGCCGCTTTCAACAGTTGACCACTCATTTGCATGTTGTTGTTGTTGTTGTGCCATATTATTATTTATATTATATGAATTTAATTATTTAAGTTGAAACATGCGCATCAAATTTTTTATATATGAAAAAAATACAAACCAACCTTTTTAGCTTAAAATCTTAGATATAATTATATTATATACTTATGTCCAATTTTAATCTTGATAAAGACTGCTGGGATGTAATTGATTGCTATTTTGGAACTGTGGCGAATTATATAAGTAAAAATCAAATCGATAGCTATAATATGTGCTTGGACGAACAAATTGGAAAATCCGTTCGTCAATTCAATCCCATTCAATCCGTTTACGATTTTCAAGGCGGCACGTTCGAAGTGGATGTTTATATTGGTTCCAGCATTAAAGAAGAAAGGGAAGAACGAAATATGGTAAGAAAAATTGTCAATGATGGAAAAGGTATTTATATTGGAAAACCCGTTATATTTGAAAAAAAAACAGATGCCGACGGTAATGTTCATGAAATTAAAAAACAACTGTATCCGAATGAAGCGCGATTAAAAAATTTAACGTATTCGGTTTCCGTATTTGTTGATATTTGCATTGAGTATCGTTATATGCGGGTTGAAAACGGCAAAAATGTACTAAAATGGAGCAACATAACCGAATTTAAAAATAAGCTTTTAGGACGAATGCCCTGCATGTTGCAGTCCAAAGGGTGCGTGCTGAGCGCAATTCCACGCGGAAATCTGAAAGAATTCGGCGAATGCCCTTACGATCACGGCGGATATTTTATTATTGACGGAAAAGAAAAAGTAATTACCGCGCAGACTCGTCAAATTGAAAATATCATTTACACACGAAAAAATAAACCGGATGAACCGAATGAATACGAGGCTGAAATTCGCAGCGTTCCGGAAAACACGCATCAACCGGCCCGCATAACCCGAATCTACATCAAGCGCACGATTGAAAAAAAAGACGGCAGCATGCAAAAATCGGGAATTATTATGGTCGCTATTCCCAACATACAGGAATCGGTTCCTATATGTGTGCTGTTTCGTGCTCTGGGAATAACCACTGACAAAGAAATTTTGCAATTCATATGCGGCGATATTGACAGCCATAATGATATTGAAAAATCGATGGCGGAAATTTGGGCCGATTATTTATATGATAACATTGTTTTGGCCGCCGATGTGCGAACCCAACTTGACGCTCTACGATACATCCAAAATATAATAAAAAGCTTAAACTTAAATCCGGAAAAACGGGTTGATCCCGGATCAGTCGACACAATTGAAGAACGTAAACGGTATTACGCAAAAATTGAACGCGCCGATGAATTCGATTTCATGTATATTATGGATATTTTGTACAACTGGTTTATTCCCCACATGGGAACTTCTAATTTCAGAGAAAAGGGCGCGTTTTTGGGTTATATGACGCGCGAATTGTTAAAAACCAAGTGGAATATGCTTGATATTACTGACCGCGATAATTACATGTACAAGCGGATTGACGCGGGCGGTTTCTTAATGTCAACCATGTTTCGCGATCTTTATTTTCGTGTGCGAAATAATTTTGAGCACAGTATGAATTCCAATTTTTCGGAACTTGAAAAAAAAAACGTGGTTGTTTTAAATATCCAAGAAAAGGCCGTTGATACTAACATAAATATGCAGCTGGTGTCTGAAGAAAATATAGCCGATTTTATTAATCAAGAAATAATGACGGACGGATTCAAGTATGCCTTTAAGAATTGCTGGGGGCTTAAAAATGCTCCGTGCAAAGAGGGCGTCGTTCAAGATTTAGCGCGCCTAACGTATTTGGGAATGATTAGCCACGTGCGCCGCGTGGTGACGCCACTGGACGCAAGCAGCAAAATGCGCGGGCCACACATGCTCAATCTTTCAACCTACTGTATTTTGTGTCCCATTGAGACGCCCGATGGGGCGAGCGTCGGCGTAAAAACCAACGTGTCATTGTTCACCGACATTACGTTTGGAACCAACAGCAGCGGCATAATGCAGGCGCTCATGGACAACTACTTAATTATGACGAATCAATTACCCATTCAACGAATTGTTAAAGAAAAAGATATGGTGTCTGTTTTTTTGAATGGTCGACTGGTGGGGTATCATCAATACCCGCATTTACTGGTAAAACGGCTTCGCCTGCTTCGCAGGAACGCGCTCATAAACATTTACACCAGCATTGCATGGTACATTGATCGGTCTCAAATTAAAATCAGCACGGACAGCGGGCGCAGCTGCCACCCGGTGCTCATTGTCAAAAACAATCGGCTGCTGTTAAATGAAACGGACTTGTCCCAAATAAAATCCGGAAAAAAAAATTGGTATGATTTGCTCGCTGGCCGGCGCAATTGGAACCAATACGATCCGCAATATCATAAAACGAACCAAAGCAACAGCGAGTTGGAAGCGTCGGGCGGCGTTATTGAATTTATAGACACCGAAGAATTGAACACCTGCATGGTGGCAATGAACTACGGAATGCTTGTCGATAATCGCGACACTCGATTTACGCACTGCGAGATCCATCCCAGTGTAATTTTTGGCGTTATGGGCAGCATTATTCCCTTCGTGCAAACAAATCAACTGCCGCGCAATTTGTACAGCTGCGGACAGGGCAAACAAGCAATTGGCATTTACGCTTCCAACTATCGCAATCGAATGGACACTAAAACACAAGTGCTATATTATCCCCAAAAATCAATCATTCAAAATAAAATTAGTAAACACCTTTATAACAATACGCTGCCCTACGGCATGAATGTCATAATTGGAATTGCTTGCTATACCGGTTATAATCAGGACGACAGTATTATATTTAATCGCAGCGCGCTTGACCGCGGATTGTTCCGCTCGATCAAATATCGGACCTACAGCATTCGAGAAGAATTAAATGAAATGACCAATTTACGTTCCAAAATATGCAATCCCTTTTTGATAAAAGATCCTACCGTGGTTGTTCATAACATGAAAGCGGGTAATTACGGAAAATTAAATGAAAACGGAATTATTGCCGAAGGCGTTAAGGCGGATGAAAACGACATCGTTTGTGGAAAAGTCATCATTACCGAACGATATGATGAAGAGGGCCGGCAAATTTATTTGGATTCCAGTGAATTCATTCGCAGAGCGGAAACCGGTACAGTGGACAAAACATTTTACAGTTTTGATAACAACGGGTATATGTATGTTAAGGTAAGGTTGCGCAAGGAAAAGATACCGGAATTAGGCGATAAATTTGCAAGTAGATCTGGACAAAAAGGTATTATGGGTATGGTGCTGAATGAAATGGACATGCCCGTTTCTGCAAAAGGCATTCGCCCGGACATGATTATTAATCCACAGGCATTTCCCAAGCGCATGACCATTTCGCAATTTGTGGAATCGTATTTTGCAAAAGGGTGCTCGCTTCGCGGTTTTTTTGGAGACAGCAGCCCGTTTCAAACGATTCCCATTGAAAAAATAGCGGACCTGTTAAATCAAACCGGCTACGAACGATACGGGTGCGAATTGCTGTACAATGGCGCATCCGGTGAACAATTGGAAGCCGACATATTTATCGGACCCACGTATTACGAACGTCTGCAGCATCAGGTGGAAGACAAGATGCACAGTCGCGCTGAAGGCGCCGTGACCATGTTGAGCAAGCAACCCACCGGTGGACGCAGCATCGGAGGCGGACTGCGCATCGGTGAAATGGAACGCGATTCGTTGCTTGCGCACGGTATTTCCGCTTTTTTAAAGGAATCCATGACCGATCGGTCCGATGCAACCGATGTCATTATCTGCAATGGATGCGGTCAGATCGCGCTGGCGAATGACGCGAATAAAAAATTTCACTGCTATAACTGCAATAGCACCCGGGTGTATTACAATAAAACAACGCAAAAAATGAACAAGGAACAGATCGAATCCAGTAAAAATGATTTTGAAAAATTACAGATGCCGTATGCTATGAAATTATTAACACAGGAATTGGAAGCGATGTGCATTCAATCGCATTTAATAACGGAAAATTCGGTTAGGAAATGGAACAAATTTCATCAAACGTCGATCCCTGCCAAAATTAAAACACTACCAGAAACTGGGCCGCAAGGGTATTATGTACACCAGGGGAAGGACATCGATAAACCGTTTCGATCGTATCAAAATAGCATGAAACAAAAATTGCTGGACGGTGCCAATGGATTCGCATTGGTGCACAGCAGCAACATCGGGCGACCTAAATTGATTGATTTTAGTGCGGGTCGTGGTGGCGACATACAAAAATGGATTAAATCCAACTATGAATACGTGCTGGCTCTAGACATTGATGAAATCGGGTTGTTTCATGGAGAAGACAACCTAAAAAAAAGGATTCAAACGTATCATAAAGACAATGCGGCATGGTTCCAAAATTCCAAAATTGACGTCGGGATCAACAATTCTTGCGAAAAAATGTACACGGGGGATGGGTTTAAACACACCAATCCAACCAATGTTAAACGCATGAATGGACTGCTATCAAAACTGGGTAAAAATGCATTTGACGTTGCCAGCATTCAATTTTCAGCGCATTATTGCTTCGACAGTTTGCTGCACATCAATAATTTACTGGAGAACGTGCGGGACAGCTTGAAAGAAAATGGGATGGCGATAATAACCACCATGAACGGCGAACGCGTGTACAACCTTTTAAAACACAATCACGGAACCAAAACATTCGGAGTTGATGGTGAGGCGCTCTATTCCATTTCGTTCAAGGGGGAGTACCCATGGGCCGAATTGCCCGACGACCAGGGTGGAATCAATGTTGCAGTCAATGTTAAACTGGCATCTACCGAGCAACCCGCTACCGAATATTTAGTTCATCCCGCACTGTTGATTCGACAGGCACAGGCAGCCAATTTACGATTGGCATCTATTTGGGAAGTAAGCAATTTTTTTAGCAATTTGAAACTGCCGGTTGACAGCATGACGCAACCCGGATTATCGACTACCCTCGAACTTTTTTCTAATCCCCAATATGCGGAACTAAAGGAATATTCAAGATTGTTTAACTATTATATCTTTGTAAAAAATACGCCCCCGCAATTGGGGTCAGCCGATATTTCCCAATGTCAGGCTCAACCTTTGCCCAACATTGAAACCATTTCATCGAATCAGGTTTTATACTATAAGCAATTGTTTCAAATCAACCATGCTTCAGACCTGGTGCAGCAGGCAAAGGCGCCCGAATATAAAGTTCTTAATTCCTCCGAAATAGAACTTTTAAAAAATAAAATAATCAGCAAGTCCGCTCAGGTTTCAAATGAAACATTCAATCAAGCGGTATTTGCAGCAGTCGACACGGTTGATGAAATGGTGTATGCGTGCATTCGAAACGGAAAAGTAATTTTTATGGCACCCATTTACAAGGGATCGGGTAATGTTGACAACCTCAAATATGCCAACGCATCGGATCAAATCGATTACTATATGAAAAAATTCATGTCATACCCGCACCTGGCAAATGATCCCGTTGCCACCAACATGTCGCAGTTTCGTAAGGATGGGTGTGTTTTAAAAAATACAAAATCGCAGCTATCTTGGAACAATGTATTTTATGGCGAAATTATGGATATGCTGAATTCGCTGTGCACGGAACGAACCATAGATAACGTGGATCTTCTGATCAACAAGGGACTGCAGAACGCGGTGCACGGCAACCAATTTCCCATTCTACAATTTTTTGATTCAAACGATGCAACGTCCGATATAGCCATTCCAAATCCGCTGGATTGGTGGATGATTTCCCAGCTGTTTTTTAAAACAGCGACGGGTTGCTTAAACGCATATTTAACCGAACCTGGAAAAGAACAAATAGTCGTTTCTTGGGATCAGAAAAAGAGCACGGCCATTTTCAGAGGGTCGACCCAGGGCTGCGACATTATACCATCGGCCAACAATCTGCGCCTGTTATTTGCGCAACAGATACAACCCTTGAAAACCAAGCTTGATATTGATGCGGCATTTTTATTAATTGATACCAACGATATTTTTACCAGCGACGAGGAAATCGATTACATCAAAAAAGATACCGCTACAAATTTATTGGGACTAAAAGACACCGACACGTTGGCCGAATTATCACAATATAAATTTATTTTTTCAGTCCCAGGATACAATGCGTCTTTGAAATTAGGCTATTTGTTAGGTCTTGGGTCAGTCGTATTAAATTACACGCCGGTTCCGCATACCAAGCAGCTTTGGTTTGAACCGTTCTTAAAAGCATTCAATCCCGCACAACCGTTTGAGGGACCCGCGACCCAATACGACTACATTGCAATAACACGAATGGATGACATTGAACCGGTACTGGCTTGGTGCCGAAGCCACGATGCCGAATGCCGGCAAATTGGCCAAAACGGTAAACAGAAAATAAATCGATTAATGAATCGAGACGGCGTGTTTGATTATCTGCAAACCGTGCTGAACACGCTTGGCCAGATTACCGCTGAAAAGATGCCGCCAACGCATCATTCATTTGATGAAGAAAAAATACAAGAAGACGTATTTAAACGGAATACAACCGGCAGTATTGATTGCGAAAAACGCGTATCAAAAATAATTAAAAAAAATGCGAACATAATCAAGGGTTTTTTTAATTTGGAGAACCTGGAAGTATCTGATCTAACAATCAGTATAAATGGCAATCAATACAATTCCATCCAAATTTCAGGAACCGGATTTGAAAAAACACAACAATTTATTGAGGATTTTTCTGATTGGATAACGGCCCGTATTAATAATTTAAACAGCGCAATTGTTCTTCAAGCAACTACCCGTCAAAAAGAAATAGAAAAAATTTATGACATTTATTTATTGATTGAAGGTAATGAAATTATTATATTTGGGAGAAATCAAAATGTGGATGAATGTGTCGATTTTTTTACAACCGGCGCCGCAATCAATCAACTTGCCGATTTGCCGTGGGCACCCAAGCGTCAGCTCACCCTTCAAATATCAAAAGACGATTTTGAATCGGGAGTTAATTTGAATGATCTTGCTGTTGTTTTCCCCACCGTTTCGGGTGAAAAAAGGGACGAAATCATCCATCAAAATATAAAAAATTTAATGCACATTTTTTCAAAATATAATGTGTCGCCCCATTTTATGGAAATACGCCAGCAAGCAATAACGGCTTGTGCCGTACCTCAAGCGCTTCAGGACGTGTTTGCCAATAAGGATCAAAAACGGTTTCATCAAAATGTACTTGGTTTATTTGCCGTGGCTGGCCGAATCGTTCCACCACAGTATAAAAAAATATTATTAGTTGAACCCGGATTTATTTTGAATTTGGACCCGCATTTGGAGGGTCGTTTCATAAGCGGATTATCTGGATTTGACCAAATTATTCAAATGGGACATTTTTGGTTATTCAATGAAAGAAATTTGCTAAATAAAATTCCACCCTATTTTTTTGGCGCCAATGTAGAAAATATGAGTACTATTTTTGGAGAACAACAGCCTATTAAAATAGACCGAGATATTCAAGGTAATAAATTTAAGACCGTTTTTGAACTTCCAAATGACATACAAACGAAGGATGTGATACTTTCAAATTTACCGAGCGCCCCATTTTTTCAGATTACAAATCAAGCGACGTCGCCGGATTATGACGTGATCGAAGTGGATTTTACGGAGGCGGCTTTACCGCTTGTTCCGGACGCCAAAAACTTACCCAAGTTGCAGCAGGATAAAGTATTTGATTGGATTTCTTTTTATTTTGGTATTTATTTTGGTTCTGAATCAGTTAATCTTATAAAAAATAAAATAGAAATTGCCTCCGGTAATTATAAATTTGTAAATCGATTGCGGGCAGCCGTAGAACAGCTGCTGTTTACAAATTACAATGTTGAAGTTCGAATTGTCGTTTCGGAATCCGACGAAAAGCAATTTTTAATCATTAAAAAGGGAGAGCGCAATCAATATTCTCCAATTGATCAAATCCTTCCGTATTACACCATTCGCCATCAATTCTATATGCACGACATTACAATGACCGATTTAAATCAAATCAGCGACGAAATTAAGAAATTAAAAGAACGCCTTCCAATCAATAAACGACTGCGTGTTCCCAGCATGCCCGATCGCGTTCAAATACTTCGGATCGGAAATGCCGTCGTATATTATAATGGCAAAACCGATGATGTTGATATTTATGATTTAGAAGACAATCGATTTTTAGACGACTTGCCGGAAATTTTGGCAGACATTGATATTCGCGTTTTACTGATTATGTATAAGGATAAACACAATTATTTATTAAAGATGGTGTTTCCTTCAAGCAAAGAACCGTCGTTCGCATTAAGAAATTTACCTAAAATTGGTTCATTTATCGGACAAAAAGGCAAGATTGCTCCCCTAAATTCAACGGTTGTTAAATCCCTGCTATCACTAGAAAGCCCGCTTCCCAATTTTGAAGAAAGGAAGATTGGATATAATGATTAAGATTTAATCCATCCAGGTTAAAAAAATTGATTTCTTATTTTATAAAAACACATAAAATAAAAAAACAAACAGCAATGCGCGGAGTAAGAACAATTTGGTTTGATTTAGAAACAACCGGTCTGAATCCCTTTCACAATAGAATCATTGAAATTGCGGCAGTTGATTGCCAGGATGACGCCTTTCAAAGTCTTATAAAAATCGAGCAACCGCTTGATGCCAAAATTATAGAAATAACAAAAATAACCGATGCAATGCTGAACGAAAACGGCCAAGATGAAAGAGAAATCATGCAGAAATTCCATAACTATATGACGTCATCTCGCGCAGCCAATGCACGAACCTTTATGATTGCGCATAACGGCGACAGTTTTGATCGCATGTTTCTAAAAACGGCAATGAAGAAATATGGGTTATCCATTCCATCCAACGTGTTTTTCATTGACAGTCTCCATTTTGCCAGAATGAATTTACCTAATCGAACCAGCTTTAAACAGGAGTATTTGGCAGAACGATTCAAAATCGCAAATCCCGCAGCGCATAGGGCTTATGGCGATGTTGTTGTGCTACGAGAGATTTGGAAAAATTTGGTTGACATATTTGCCAGAACAAACCCACGAAGCGATATCATCAATATTTACAATTCCATTTACTTTTAATTATTTTTTTGTTTTAAAATTTGTACACCGTAATTGTCCAAACTTTTTTGAAAATTAACAAACGGCGTAAATGCGATTGGGCGCAAACGTTTTATGAATTGAATTGCTTGAACGGGCGTGTAGCCTTTGACGGCCATTAAATACGCAGCCATCACGCATGCGCTGCGTTGCATACCCGCGTGGCAATGTATATACACATTTTCGCCTCGAGCAACATGGCGTTTAAGTAATTCTACAATTTTTGGCAAATACAAAAACATTACATGAATGCTCGAATCTTGACGGTCATCATCGACGGGAATGCGATATCGAAACGGAACTTCATTGTTGTTAAAATAAAAAGGCAAATCTTTAGAACAATTTACAATGACTTTGATATTTTCATTTTTTATAAAATTTTCATTTGAGGAATCCACATAATTTCCTAACCAAATATTATTTGTTATTCGATTACTGAATTGAACATTGTAATAATATTTTAGTGTGGTAAACATTATAAAACTGGACTCATTTTTTTTACACCTAAATCGATTGCTTTGATAGGTATTATCTATAAAATTAATTATGCCCATTATATAATTTCATGATAAAATAATTATAAAAATTGAAATCAATAAATATAAATAGGAATCATTAAAATTATTTAAATGCAGTCTGCGAATGGTATTAAAGAAAGGGGTAAAACGGCATCGAAATCCGTTGTAAAAAATAACCATTTAATACAATGCTACATTTATGATAATGCCACCGTGTTTAAAGGTGATACCTTTGTTTATCGCGGTCTTTTTAATCGTTTTGGTGGCTATTATGACAAGACGTATTTTGGATATGTGGTGTCTCTTGAAAATTATGAAAAGGTTAAAGAAGAAATTGCGCGCATGGTTTTCGGATTCATTATTCATATCAAAAAAAACGAAGAAATCGTAGTTAAATCAAGCGCCAAGGCGTCGGCGGTTTGTCAATTGAATGAAGAAGCGGATGCCGAGGCAATTAATAATACCTTGAAGTATAATGATTTAAATTGAACGTCGTCGCGGATGCGTTTAATTCCCGGAATCAGAATTTAAACGATTCTGGATATTGTTCATTATTTTTTTATGATTGAGTGCGCTCTGGATATAAATCTTGCACAACTCAAGGTTGGGATTTTTTGCGCATAATTGATCCAAATTGATGTCGGACTGTTCCGCATTTTGTTTGCGAGATTGGTACAGCAAATATAATAACACCGCCAGCACCGCCCACCAAAGAATGGTTGACAAATTAAAAAATACAAAGATGGCAAAGATAATACTGCCTAGAATAATGTATTTTTTATCAACATTATCCATGACATAGTTTTTTAAACCGTTCAGTATTTTATAAACACTCACCATATATTTATAAAATATGTTTTTTATTCGCTGTTTTCAACACAAAAAAAAATAGTATACAATGAAAACAGAATTAAATTGTGTATTTTTTCATCGGTGGTACGTTCCAACAACAAATGAATGTCATTGTAATATTTGAATGACCGTTTTTTTATGACATCTCCCTGAATTATAAAAGTAGATAGTGTTGAAAAATACACAGGTAAATTCAATTCCGCCTTAATAATTTTGTGCCAAATCATTTGGGTTGAACTTAATTTGGGAATCATGTTTATAATTGGATCGATTTCTAACCAATTGTCCGATGACAGTGGAATCATTTCAGTTAAAATTAAATCTTTATTTTCCAATTTACGTTTATACGTTTTTAAATTGTTCAACGTAAAATAACGATCAATAAACATCCAATTTTCATTCTCAATGTAATAATCCAATGGAAACATGGGATCTTTACCCAAACACACCATCAATTGGCTGGGTGTTTTGCTGTAAATGTTTAGAATGTTGTAAAATAACTCTTTTACGCTGGATATTTTTAGCACATTGATGGATGGAAAAAGGGCCGGCTGCACTGCTAGGACTTGAAGGGAACTATAATCCAGACTTTCGTATTCAAATATGGTTTGATCCTCATTTCCAAAGGTGTCATTAATCGATTTTATTGACAATCCCTCATTAAAGATAAGAATGGTATTTGGTTTTATTAATGGGAACAATGATATTGAAATTGAATCGTACACCACAAAAAAAAGACTGGCGTTTAAATTTTTTAATTGAAAATACTCTTCAAAAAAAACATTACCATTTTCTAAAACCGTCAGGATTTTATAAGAACTTAGACACTGAATTTGATACACATTTGGCTTCATTCGGACCAGCTTAAAATTGTATGTTTGACCAGGCAAATGTATCATGATTTTAGGCTGATTCATTTCAGATACGCCTCCCGTTAAATTGTTTGAATTTTTATCAATGATAATAACAAATTTATCACACAACTCATTTAATTTATTAACATTCATTTAATGCCGTTAGTTAATCTATATAAAAAAGAAGTGCTTATTCTTTTATATTCATAGTTTTACTTTCAGGATGGATAACCAAAAAAAATATTTAGACAAATTTTATAAAAGAAACATGACAATCGATCAAATAAAAAATACGTATGATGTTCATCGGTTTTCACCACCGCCGCCACCACAAACATCCCCATCGGTTCCGCCCCCTTCCAAATTTTACATACGTCCTAAGGAATTGCTATTTTTATGGCTGTTTTCTTGTGGATTTTTATTCCAAATGCACTACTGGATTTGTGGTGCCTAAATTTTATTTTTATCTTATTAATATATATAAAAACAATGGTTGCAATATCAAGAAAAATGAAATTCCGAACCCATCGTCGTTCTCGGGTTGGTGGTCGTCGTCCCACTTCTGTTTGTTCCAGCTTAAAATCATCGAATGATTGTTCCGACAACACCACGTGCAAATGGAATGCAAAACTTTCCAAATGCAGAAAAGCTTCCGTTAAACGCGGCCCAACAAAACGTCAGGCAGAAAAAGCGATAAATTGCGCTGTTCATACAACAAAAGAAGAATGTAGTAAAAACAAGTGCCTTTGGGGAGATTTTGGTAGCTTTAAAGTTTGCACAACGTTTGCCCCTAAAAATTACAGGTTATAAGCCACTTATATCAATACATTTCGAGCGATAAGAATGTACAAATATGTGCCAATTAGGATACCCGCTATATCAAGTATTGGGCTTTCGATTAATTCACCAAATTTTTTTTGATTTTTTTTTTTGATATAGGTTGATACGATTAATGCAGTGGATGCAGCCAATGCACCCACCATGACATCGCTATTGTTTTCATTAAGGCCAATTTTTTCAAAAAAGAGGGCAGCTCCTTCATTCAGATAAATTCCAAAAAACAATGCATCGATAAACCCAAATATTATAAATGACAAAAGCGATATAAATAATAAATAAATAAGTTCGCTTTTCATTTGTTGGTATATACTATTGTTATAACAAATTATTTTAATAAATTGATTTAAATGTTTATTACATATAATTTTGAAGGAATTAGACAAAAAATATTTACCAAAACGAATACATCAGTCAGAATCTTCAGAATCTTCAGAAAATTCGTCTGTGTTTGGAATATTTCTGCTTGGATCCATAACTCCTCCACTTCGAGTGGTGTCTTTTCCACAGGTTCTACAAGTGTATGGGTTAGTATAGCATGGATAAACGACACCTAGTCTAAGATCTCGTTCCCATGCTTTAAGATGACCCGCCAGGCGTTTAAGCTGTTGTTTTTTCAAATGCAACTTCTGTTTTTTTTCAGTAATGGCTAAACTAGTTAAGCCGGGTCCTGTTTTATAAAACTTCGCTTGTTCGTCGACTAATTCTGCCCATTCCTGTTCCAAGTTCGCTCTCTCAAATGAGTTCTCCCTTCTAAGGAGGTCCTTCTCCCTTTCATCGTTTGCTTTTGTTCTTTGGTCAAGTGATGCTTCCCTTTCCGCAATAAGACGTTCCCTTTCTTGGAGATCTGCCTCTCTTTCTTCTGTAGATTTTGATAATTTGTCTCTATTTGCGCAAGCCATGTCTTGTCTATCCTATATTATGTAATTGATGTAGCAATCAAATTTTTTGAATTGAATTAAAAAAAATCCAACTAAAAAGGTTAACCCACATTGCGCCTCTATTGTTTATAAAATAAAAACTTAAAAAAATTGATTTATTTTATAATAAATAATTTTGGCAGAGAACAACCATGGATCAAAAAAGATCCCTTCAAATAATTTCATATGGCTGGGACGATAAAACCCAGGCAGAAAAGTTTGCGCAATCAGCCAAAATCGATGCGGAAATAAGTTTGCTGACACCCGCTACGAACACGCCCGGATTTGTTTATAAAAATAAATTAGAAAGTTCAAAGGTAATAATTCAGCAAAATGGTATAAAGTACGATGCAATTATAATTCTAGTTGTATCAAATTGCTTGGATTGGATGGACAAATCCATATCCGAACAATTGATTAAGAGTCATTATTTTCGCCCTGTTTCATGCAGTTTTATAAATCACCAACCAGACCGAGATTATTCCTCCTACAATATAAATATATGAATGAGTAGCGAAAGCAATCTCTTGTATAAAAGTGGGGATGTATTCTTACCGAAAGGTATGGTGCAATTTTTAGATCAAGGAATTTATTTTGATAATCAGCAAAGATTTTACATCAATTTATGGACGGGCTTACATTTTTTATCGGGAATAATTATTGGAAGGGTGATATTAAAATATATTGTGGAGCCGGTCCAGTTATTTATTATTTGTATTATTATTCACACCCTTTGGGAATCCTGGCAAGTTTATATCGGCATGGCAAAACCATGGAAACTTGCGGGTTCAAGTAATTTAATCGATTCATTGGTTGACACCACCGCATTCATGTTAGGCGTTTTTTATATATATCGACGTGTTAATAAAGAAGCACATGTACAAAAAGTGCAATTTTTTTAAAAGAATTTATTTATTTTACCATCTTCGATTCGGAATACATTTTTTTAATATAAAACATAGATTTATATTAATTAATATGAAAATGCTTATTGGTATTGTGGGAAATGGATTTGTGGGAAAAGCGACACTTTTACTCAAATCCCCATCTATTAATGCGCTTGTATATGACATTAGACCGGAAGCGTGTAATCCGATCGGGACGTCCCTCGAAGATCTGGAAAAATGCGACGTTGTGTTTTATTGTTTACCCACCCCCATGAATCATCATGGCAAATGCTACACACAATTATTGGAAGATTCTATTTCAAAACTAAAAAATCCGTTCAAGGTAATTCGCAGCACCGTTCCAGCCGGATTTTCAAAAAGTGTAAACTGTTTTTTTATGCCGGAGTTTCTAACCGAAGCAAATTGGCGCGATGATTTTATTAATTCATCGCATTGGGTCTTCGGATTATTAGAGGGAGATGCAAATAAAGAATTAAATATGGAGTTTCGAGAACGTATTGAGGAGCTCTTTACAACGAGCAGCCATGAAGGCTTGATTGTCAGCGACAAAATATACTACCTTACAAACACCGAAACGGAAATGCTTAAGCTATTTAAAAATTGTTATCTGTCCGCAAAAGTGGGTATCATGAATGAATTATATGATTTTTGTCAAGCAAAAAATGTAAATTACAATAATATTAAAAAATTATTGGTCTTGGACAGCCGAATAGGAAACACGCATTTGGATGTTCCTGGATACAATGGCGCTCGTGGATTTGGTGGAACGTGTTTTCCAAAAGACACCCACAGTCTGTATTCCCAATTTCAAGAAGCAGGCGTACCAAGCATTATTTATCAAAGTATTTTGGACAGGAACGATCGGGTGGATCGTCCCCAACGGGAATGGGTTGCTGATAAATGGCGCACAACTAAACCCATTTCTCTTGTGACGGGTGGTGCCGGTTTTATTGGCAGCCATTTATGTGAGCATCTTTTAAAAACCATGGGACATACCGTAATCTGTCTCGATAACCTGCAAACCGGAAAACAGCAGAACATTGAAGAATTTTTAGATAATCCCGACTTCTTGTTCAAATTTGCCGATATTACGAATAAACAATACTTTCCACACATTGATTTTATTTGGCATTTGGCTTGTCCAGCAAGTCCTCCAAAATATCAACTTGATGGCTATAAAACACTTCAGACGTGTTTACTCGGAACAATGAACGTTTTGGAACTGGCACGGGTGCATGGGTGCCCGTTGCTTGTGGCAAGTACCAGCGAGGTTTATGGCGATCCGATAGAACATCCTCAAAGCGAATCTTACTGGGGGAATGTCAACCCGGTTGGACCCCGCAGTTGTTATGACGAGGGGAAACGGTGTGCTGAAACGCTGATTTACGAGTATCGTAAAAAACATGAGCAATTAGCCGATAAACTCAAAATTGTCCGCATTTTTAACACGTATGGTCCTAAAATGGATATTGATGCCGGGCGCGTAATTACAAATTATATAAAGTCTCATTTAGAACGCAGCCCAATTACCATTTATGGGGACGGCAGCCAAACTCGTTGTTTTTGTTTTATCAGCGACTTGATTAACGGTTTTGTGAAAATGATGTTTTCTAGCGAAGTGGGTCCCATTAATTTGGGTAATCCAAATACAGAATGTTCCATGATAGAACTAAAAGAAGAACTCGAAAAGATAACCGGCGAATCGTTTAAAGTTGTGCATAAGCAATTACCCGAGAACGATCCCAGAAAAAGAAAACCCGCTATAACCATGGCCCAGCAACAACTGGGCTGGAATCCGGTTGTAAGTTTATCGACTGGACTAAAAAACACGCTTGATTATTTTTTGAAAAAAATATAAAACAAAATAGCCGTTTGGATTCTTTATTAATAATATTCCGTTTCGGTCGTTGTATCATCTTCTTCGGTAGTTGTATCATCTTCATGATCGCTTGTGATTTCCTCTTCTTCATATAGATATTCTACTGGATCTTCGTATAAATATTCCCACCTCTGCTGTTTGTATTTTTTTCCATCCCGTTCGATGATGCGCTGACCGAATTCATCGAACGGAACGGATGTGTCTTCTGCGATTTGTCGTTGCTTGTCAACTGCCGCTTGGCGCCTTGCTTCTTGTGCTTCAACCAAAGCTAATTGCAATTTTTCATTTTGGCGTTTTTTTTCGCGTTCTTTTTCGATCAAATTATCGGGGTCAAACCAGTCGATTGATTGCATTTTTGTTTATAGAGTCGTCGTGTTTGTTCTTGATATGTTCTTAATAAAAAAAAATAGGCTACAATCAATTTTTTATTGCGTCATATAGATAATATAAAAAATATTTAAAAATGTCATATTAAATGCCCCACTCACCCATGGTCAGCAAGAATACATAATTAAATCGTATTTATTTATTTAAAAATCGTGTTGTTGTATTTTTAAATAAAGAATATTTACTAAATTACTTACATATTAAAACATGTCATTTCATGAACATTTATTATTTGATACAAATGGGCAAATTTTTATAGACATGTACAACAACAGCATTTTTAGCAACAATCACGGGTTTCAACACTCACCACCTGTCTGTAAAAAAAATATTTTAAAATTACAAGATACCCGTTGTTTTTCACTGAATGTGCTTATTTCAAGCACGGATACAGAAATCGCAAATGAAAATTCGATTTATTTTAAAACGCATATTATTATTGAAAAAACAATCATTAACAAACTAACCGGAAAACACGTTTTCGAATACGAAGTGTATCCCCACGATTTACCGATGGAAATGCTTTTTACGATTAAGTATTTTCAAGCCAGACACACGCGGGATGGATTGTTCCAATTTAATTCCCATCGGGAATGCTTCGTAAAAAACGTATCCATATAAATAAATAAAACCAATAAATTTAAATGCAAAATAAAATGATTTATGAAAATATTGCAAAACGTTTTGATATAACGCGAGCTTACGTGTGGCCCTGCGTGCGCCGTTTTTTGGATGCGGTTCCCGATTCCGAAAACGTTCGATTATTTGAATCCGGCTGCGGTAATGGCCGAAACCTGCTATATGCTAAAGAGCACTGCGGTTTTGAAATAGTAAAAGGATTGGATATATGTCCATTATTCATTGATATTTGTAAGCAAAAAAATTTGGATGTGGTGCATGGTGATATTTTAACACCCATGACTGAAAAGTATGATATTATATTGTCCGTTGCGGTTATTCATCATTTGGACACAGAAAAAAAACGAATTACCGCTATTCGTAATTTAATAGATGGTCTTCAACCTGGAGGAACGTTATTTTTTACGGTGTGGAGTTTTGAGAAAGGCGACTCGATTGCACAAAAAGAGTTTGAATTGGGTGATAATATTGTTCCATGGAAATCGCGCAGAAGCAGAACCGTTTTAGAAAATCGATATTATTTTATTTACAATAAGGACACGCTCATACAAACGTTAAACACAATCGGCATGCCGTACGAACTGGAATGGGAAGAACAAAATTGGATTGTTAAAATTGTCAATCAACCCGAATCACCTGTTGGATCAAATACACGCGTTGGATTTGATTGAAACTTAAAAATATGCTGGTTTCAGAATGGATTTCTTGTGGGTGTCCCAAGTTTCCCGCTTGAAAAAACTCAATCCAATACGAATTGAGCATTTCAAAATAATATTCGGATGATAAAGAACCCAGAACCCGAACATTTTCAATGGATCCAAACCAATGATTGCCATTCAACATAACAACTTCGAAAATGCGATCTGGTCCAAATGCAAGATGTAAATAATCATCGGGTTGAATGGGAACATGACGAAAACTGTCGGTATCTTGGGTTGCTAATCCCATTAAAATTTGGTTTCTTAGGTCTTCAATTGCTTCGGCATTTTGGGGATTGTCGTTTCGATCATCTTGTTCGACATTTGCGCTCCATGCAAATTCGGAACGCAAATAATCATGCATGTGATTGGATGCATCATGCTCGTCGTCAGCATCGGCTGTTTCCGGACTGCCCCAGTCTTCCATGATTGCAACATTGCCTTCATGCATTTCTGATTCGGGTTGCTCAAATTCGAAGTCATCAATTCCTTCGTATAATTTTTTGCGACACATGGGACAAGTGGTCGACGATAAATGCCATCTCAAAAAGCATCGCACACAAAACAAATGACCACAAACGGTTGCAACATGATTGCTTCGCGCCGGTAAATCCGAATAACAAACACCGCACTCTCCAAATGATTCTTCTGCTGGTGGTGCATCTGCTGGTGGTGCATGATGAGCAATTACCGGTGCATGATGAGCAATTACCTCAACTGATGGAGATTTTGGCTCAATTCGACGCGGAGAACTTGGAGGGGATACCGAGAAATCAATTCGACGCCGGACACTTTGCCACGGAAAAATTGGTTGAGATCGACTGGTTTGGGTGGGTGATATGGAAACGGGTTCAATACTGTCTTCTTCGGTTTCTGAATTTTCATTGCAATCGCATTCAGCTGGAATTTGTCCACATTTGCAATTCTTTTGACGACGAGAGGGTCCTGCGTTAAACGGAATACTTCTTGATTCGGTTGGTGTTCTAAACATTATGTATGTGTATGGGTGCTTCTTAGATTGGTAGCTGCTTTTGATAAAAAAATAATAATAGATCAATTTTTTTTCAATTTGAATATATTTAAAAATTTGATCTATTGCAATTGAATATAATAGAATAAAAAATTAAAATACACCACCATGATTAAATTATTTCACAAAATATTTACAGCAACTTCAAATTCAGTAAGAACACAAAATATTGAACTGGGAAGATGGAGTTTGGTGTATGAACCCAAAATAATTCACAACAAGGTGGACCAAGCCAATGAAGGCCAAAACGTCATTCCGGAAACGTGCAAAACCCATGACGACGAATATATTTTACCCTACATAATGGAGTCGATGCCCCATAAATAATTAACTTCTATTGGAAAAAAATTGATTATTTATTTTTTTTTAATTAGGTAGGAAAACAAGACACATCATGGAAGAGAAACAAAAAACGCCGAATCAGATTGAAACAGCGAGACTCAATCATTGCAAAAGTCAGTTGTCCGACTTGCTTTTGAGTGCTTTAACTCCAGCCACAATTAAACAACTACAAGCCGCGGGAGAGGATGAAAAAGGGGACAAACTGGTTGTAAATTCGACCAATGTTAGAAGTCTTGCGGCTGCCGTGGTGAATTCGCTGTGTATTGGAAGCAGTGAGTTATCCGCCTCGTGCCAACAGATGGCAACCCTTTCGGATGAAACACTCAAAACACAAAAACCGGTTGCGTATCAAAACATTCTCGGAGAAATCACAAAACAAAAAGGCACGGCTGCAAAAACGCAAGAAATCATGCAGCATTTTTGCCTAAATCCCAATGTCATCAATGAACTTGAACAGCATTACAAAGATGTTAATACAAGAGACGACTTTGACGGAACATTTCCAGCCATTTCATTCACAAAAAGGTTTCGCTGTTATTGCGAAAACCCTCCCTTTTGCGGCAAGGAAAAAAGAAACATGCACGCCATTTACAAGTTGCACCGAAATGAGCTGGAATGGGTGTGGCAATTTTACGCGGAATACATGGAAGACCATAAAGAAAAGAAATGGACCCAAGATGGGACCGAGGTTGTCCCACCTGAATTCAGCGACTTTCTGACAACGAAAACAAATTGTTTTACGAAATACACTCACACGCGTGATTATTCAATTACTCCAGGAATTTTCTTTCGGTTTTGTTTTGATCTTTTGTCAAAAAAACTGTCAGAGATCGCACCCGTCGATGTGTAGGTTGGGTAATGATTGCGATGTTTAGGTAGGGTAATGATTGTGCCAAAAATAAATCTAACACTTTTTTTTGTATTCTAAAAAAAAATGTATTTATAATATAATGGTAAAATCGAAACGTGGGTTGCTTCGTCGTCGATATAGGTCTCAAAGAGGAGGTAAACCCAGAGCCGAATGCCCGCCACTTGATATTGATAAATGCACACAAAACCCTAATTGCGGTTGGAATTCAAAAACCAAAAAATGCCACAAAAAACGCGTTTCAAAAAAAATTGCGACTGCAGCAGCAACCGATTGCGACCCGGCCGAACAACCGGGCAAATACAAGTGCCTGCCGGGAACATTTTGTTGCCGCGGGGACACCGGTAAGGAAGTAGAACGATACACTTGCTGCAATGAAGACTCGCAAATTTGTTCTGGAGGAGTGTGCGGAGATTTGGTTCCCGCAGTCGTTAAATTAAATGTGGATTGGCGGGAATATCTTGCAAAATGGAAAGCTACCGCAGCTCAACCACGCCAAGCACAATATTTTAATATTGTTCGCACGATTGACCCCGACTACGATTACGGATTTTCGAAGGAGGTGAATGAAGTTGCCATTGCAACCAAATATGTGAATCGTAAAAAAAAAGAAATTCAAGTTGGTGATATTATTTATTGTGGCACAAATTTAAGTGATCAATCAGAGGGTTTCCACATTGTTTTACCACTCAAACACCTGGTTAAATTTCCAAAAAGACAATACATGAATGAGATTGTAATTCATCAGCTATCACAATTAGAGCAGGGGAACAAAAAATATGTAAATAATTTAGTTATTGCTCGCATTTCAACAATTAGAGAAATTTTTGATTATAAAGAGATTTTAAATAAATACAATGTAAAATATGATAATTTGGTTGCAAATTTTCCAGAGAAAAATGGAGCTTCGGATGATTTTTTTGAATGGCACGATGAAAGTCTTTACATACCGGATTTAATAAAATATAAATTAATTCATTGATATTAAAAAAAACACGTACTGATTCCAAAACAAATATTTGATGCAATCAATCATGGCAAAATTCATCGATTATTTCGTGTCATATAATTTTTTCTGATATTAAGCTATATGTTGCATAGTAAAAAGAAAAAAGATAGGGTCAAAAAGAGTCGCCATAACAAAAAAAGAAATGGTGGGGCTTCATTGAAACCTTTAGATTTAGATTCGGGCATGTTTAAATTATTAACACAAAGGCTGTTATCGGACATCCCACTGCCACCCCGCAAAATAGATGAAAAAATACATAGAGACATTTACAGTCCTGCAAAAATGAAAATGCTTGAAAATGAAACATTAAAAAGAGCCGAACGGCTGCACGCAACTTCATTTCGTTATTGCAATTTTAGTAATATTGCAAAGTGCAATATAGCGAAGTGTGTCGAATTAAACTTGGAAGCGGTTGAACAATTGAAACAAGCAATTGACATGGGCAGTCTGCGAGCGCGTGCATGCCTTGCAGACATGTTATTGAATGGCAACACTGTGGGGGTAAGAAAAAATGTTCGCGAAGCGATGATGTTGGTTTCTCAAGTGGATGACCCCGATTGCCAGGGTGTGTTAGCCCATAGTCATTTTAACGATGGCATAAAGGCTGGTCGCAGTTTAGCAATCCAGAGTGCAGCTGCTGGCAGCAAATATGGTCAATTGGTCGTTGGATTATTTGCCCAGCAGGAAAGGAATACCAAAAAAGCGGCTGAATATTTCGCACTCGCTGCAGCACAGAATTACGATGAGGCGCAAATAGCCCTAAGTTATTTGCAGTCAGACAAGGATGAAGTGATGCGGTTGTTGACCCTTGCCGCAGAACAAGGGAATAAGCATGCTTTTTTCTTAATTGCCGAAACATTCCGCCTTAAAGCCGAACATGAACCTGGACGGTATTTGCATTTGAAAGCCATGCAATGGTTCAATCTGGCGATGGATGCAGAACACCCATATGCCCAAGATGCATTGAGCGCCATGAAATATAAGTACAGCGGTTTATAATTTAAATAGGAGGAAGCAAACATTTATATAACATTTTTTTTTTAAACCATGATATAAATGTTTATCGATTGAACAAGTATATATGACGATTCTTTACGAAAAATATCGGCCAAAAACATTGGAAGAATTTTGTGGTCATGAATCCTCCATTAAATCATTAAAAAATTGGTTGGAAAACTATTATCTGCCTAAAAAAAAAGAGGATGCCGTTCTTTCCAACGCGATTATTATGGGCTCTCCCGGCATCGGGAAAACAACACTGGCTCATATTATTTTAAACACGTGCGGGTTTGATATTATTGAACTTAATGCCAGCGACACCCGCAACGCGGAGCAAATCGACAGCATTTTTAAGGAAACAATGAAATCAACCAATAATGTTGTCAGCATGTTGAACTACGAAAAAAAAAAAATTGGAATTATAATGGACGAAATAGATGGCTTGTCCAACGGGGACAAAGGTGGAATGAAACGATTGTTGTATTTCTTGCAAAAAAATAATTTTTTTTGTCCCATTATTTTAACTAGCAACATCGCGTATTATACCCTCTTAGGGAATAAAAAATTGCTTGAAATAAAAAAATACTGTCATTTTTTTACATTGGACCCAATACCCAATCATTTGATCTACAAAAAAATATATTCAATTGTTGAAAAGGAGAATTTAACTGAAATTATTCCGCCACCTTTTTTAAACATTCTTATTCAAAGTTCAAGCAGCGATTTTCGATTGATTCTCAATACGATTGAGTTTATGTTGCTCCTGTCAAAAACAAAAAAATTAGACATGGAATCCATGTTTGAGTATATCAAACATTGCGGAAAAGACATAAACTACGACTTATACCAAGCAACTGAAAAAATATTCAAAACAAAAAGTTTTTTAAATGAAAGCGAAATATTTAACACGTTTGACATGGAGCGCTATAATTTGCCGCTGTCATGTTATGATAACCTGTACAAATACATTCACACGTTTGACATGCACAATTTGGAAATTATTCAAAATATTTTGCATAAATACACGGACAGCATACTTATGGAAAATGGAATTTATAACGGACAGCACTGGGAACTGTTTGAAACACAGTGCGCTCTGACCATTTATACGATCTACCATTTGTTTGGTTCCATACGAAATAAGGGGGAACGGACCATAACCAATACAAAGGTTTCGGGTCGAATGAACTGCATCAATGCAAATCGCATCACCCGAATAAAAATGACAAAATCATTGTCAATTGATCGGAAAAATTATCATTTATTTATTGAATATTTGGTTGGCAAAATACTTAAAAATCCGGAAACCATCAAAACCAATATGGAAGAAAACGATTTATCTAAAGAAGAAATGCTGCGGCTGTTGCGCTCGGCGGATTGTAAAAATAACCTTCTTCACCGTCTCAAAACATTGGGCTTTATTACTCAGAAAGAATTGGAGAAATCATTATAGATTTTCCCGCTGGTAAATTTTCAACGGGCAGTTCTAACAGATAAAAATCAAAGGGTTTTGGATTTTTAATGAATTGTTCGTAAACCACGGATACTATATTTTCATTCCACTTGTTCTTTTCAAAGGTGCGTTTTGAATTATGATTTACCAAAATGCAGCATATGTTGTGTGTTTCAATTCCACAGCAAATTAGATAATTCAATAATGGAGATAAATCGGTGCTAATAACTTGAGATGGAAACCCGCCCATAAACGGGCTAATTTTTAACATCATGTCTCCGATAATTTGTTTAAAAAATGTGCGCTGTCTTTTCCATTCACTTTCAAATGACAAATTAATGGCTATTTTTTTTTTGTGAATGTACTCGTCAATGGTTGGGATTCGGTATCGCTTGGATATTTTACCCTGAATAAACAAGGGTAAACACAGATTATATTTTAAATAATTATCAAAACAATACATTCTTTTTTTAGACAGATTTTCATATATGTTGCTATTATTTTCTTGTAAAAACGCCATTTCCTTCTTTAAATTTTTTAAAACAATGATGCAGTTTATAGTTTGAATGTATTCCAAGGCATCTTCATAATTTGCATATTTTTGTTTTTTCTTTAAATCAAATACAGCGGGATCGAAAAAATTTAAAACGATCGCAAACTCCTTTTTTTGAATAAAAATGATGTAAAATCCATCCTTATCTATGCTGGTTGTTTTTTTTTCTTTTTTATCAACCGGCTTGTAATTTGGGCCGTACTCGATTTTATAATTAATGCTGTCTAACCGATACACCACATATAGAGGAACACTATTCATAGGATACATGTATTACGGTATAATTTTTAATATAAGTATTTTTTTATCAAGTAGTTATAAATATCTTATTTTTAAATATATGAAATCAAAAAATCAGCACAAACGCAATCATCGATCCCGTCGGATGTTAAGAGGCGGGAAACCCATAGCCATATCTCAGGTTGAAATTGCTTTAGCATCTGCGAAAGCTTTGGTGGAAGAATTATCTTCCATGTTGGCCATTTTGAAAAAAGAAAGTGTGCCTCCTCCCGTCGCCAAACAAGGTGAGGAATTTTTAGGCTTGAAGGCCAAGGCAACTTCTAGGGTCCCCTCTTTTTCTTATTTGGTTTCTAAGAAGGATGATATAGTTAAAGAGAGCAAGGGATTAGTTAAGGCGTATAGGGAGAAAGATTTAGCAAAAGGATTAAGTTCGGTTGAAGCATTAGCGAAGATCGGAAAAGAGGCGGTTGAACCACCGAGACCGGTGGCTTCTTCCGCATCTGCCACACAAGAATCGGATTGGCCAACACATAGAAGCAGTATGTTAACTGCTGATGTAGGTGAGTTGCCATTTGGATAAAAAAACTCTACGAAACCTGAACCCGTCATCACCATTCTTGGTTATACAATGCGTTATTATCTAGGATCATGGGATCCGGTTAACGGTTATTCTTTTTGGAATTGTAAAATCTCAATACCGCAAATTCTACTTCAATTACTGCAAATGATTTTAGCCAAATACCGACTGATCTATATAATTCAATAACATCTATAACTTTATCGCCGAAAACAATATGGCCAAATATAAACTGGCCATAATGACAATAAATCACACCAACATCTCACCAAAATTGAAAAACATTATAAAATTAAAACCCTATTTATTTTAATTATGCCCGTTGGTAGTTGGTGTATAACAAAATATAAAATGAAATATGAGAATATTTATTCATTTCTTACAGTTTAATATATGATATGAGTAAATCACAACAATTGGGTGGAATTAAAATAGTATACGATTCCAAAGTAGTTAGCAATGTTGATCACAAGGCCTTGTTCATTGATATTTTACGTAAAGCCACGTCGATTGAAACTGTTTCGGTAGCGTCATTAACGGGTTTAATCCTGCGAATCAATATTCCAGAAGCCCTTACACCGTTTCGGAGCGATGTATTTGGTGAACGAAATGGACTGTTAAATTCTGAAAACTATATGCTGCCGGATACGGGTATGAAAATAAATCAACTGGTATTAAAATGTTGTATCATTCAGGAATTGAGTGCGAGAGAATTGGAATTAGATAATTTTGATTCTAAATACCGAAAAAAACCGGCCAAATTATCAGAAATGATACATGAATTTAAAGCGCAACGGTATGCGTACAAGGAGACGCTCAAATTGGGTGGATCACCCGTTTGTCCCGATGCAGTGGCTTTCGTGAAACTTTCTTCGGCGGAGTTTGAGCGATTGTTTTTTGAAGATGAAACGATGCCGGATATTTATGCCAATAATGCAGTGTTTCAATACATTAGCAACCAACTTGAAGATTATCCGAATATCAGAGCCGTGTCGTTCACCCTCATGGAATCGGTATCACCCGAATATGAATCATTGTCCGCATTTGTTTCAAACATAAAATTACTGCCTCCAGATGAACAGCAGGAAAAACTGCCAATTTTTCATGACCTCGCGTTGCGCGTTTTAGCTATTTACGTGGTGCTTTTTTATTGTGCAGGAATAATACAGCTGGACGGGCATCTCGGAAATTGGATGTATTTAAAAGAGGTGGAATGGTCCAAGCTCTTACCCATTGAACAAACAATGTTGAGTCCATTTCTTATAAGAGCAATTGATTTCGGACAATTTTTTTTGCGGGAAAAAGATGTAGGTGGAATCAATCAAACTACCAAAAAATATTTTCAACGGTTTACAGACTCACGACCCCGAAGGCTGGAACAATTTTCGAATATTCTTGGGGTTGAACCCGATTTTATCAGAACCGCCGAGGAAGCGGGTGATGCCTTTGAAAATGTATTTGAAGAACTCAATCGATCCATTGCACAGGACCCGCATGGGAGTATATTGTGGGAAGGAAACACCGTTGTTCATCCCGATTTGCAAATCGACGAATCAATGATGATCATTCATAAAATCCTTTTTCTGGGGATGCTCGTTGATTCGTTTTACAACACGGTGCGAATAAACAAGGAAGAACATCGGTTTCAAATGCGCACCATATTTGACGCGGTTTATGGCGGGGATTGTCATACCCCGATTGATATGATGAACGAACAATTGGGCCAGGATTTGCACGCTTATATGAGCAATTTAGTGGACGAGGATCAGGATGAAATGCGGTTTAGCCTCAATAAAATAAAAAAATATATTGGTGATTATTTAAATTGGAAAGACGATTTCATAACGCATATTTACTTTGATTGGTCGGGAACCCTTGCAAAACCAGGCACAAGAGAAACATTTGCATTTGGAAAAACGCGGGAAGAACAATTATCTGTTTTATATGATGAAACAATTTCTTTACTCGATTACCTTAATAAAAAAGGATATATCCTCGGTATAATCAGCAATACATCGATTGGTAAAACTAATTTTGTTGCTGCTTTGCAGAAAACGGGATTGGCTGACTATTTCCAAGGAACCATTACCATCGGAGATGATGCGCAAATGTGTCGCAAAGGGTGCTCCGAAATATTTGAATCGACGCTTCGCGATGACGGTGTGAGCCCAGGAAACGCGCTAATGGTGGGAGATGATTACCTGAAAGACATTGTCAGCAGTCATAATTTGCATATGAGCTCAATATTGATTGATAGAACAAACACGGCCGCTGATAAGGGGGTAGCCGATTTAAAAATTAATAATTTAAATGAATTGAAAAAATATTTCTAATAACCCAATATTTTTTTTATAAAAATTGATTCTTTACACATGTTTTTATAATTCTAAAAAAGATGTCAACAACTTACTTTAATCGAAAAGAAGATATTGATTTTGTGTTGGGAAATCTCAACGCGATTCAAAGGGATTTAAAAATGTCCCATGTGGGGGAATCATACATTTATGGCGGATTTGTTCGAGATTTGCTCCGTGATGAGCCGTATCAAGACATGGACGTATTTGTTCCAAGTCTCAAAATTGTTAGAAGTTTCATTGATTTATTAGAAAGGTCTGACCGATTATTATCGTTGGAGACACGCAACATTCAGAACAGCCTTACTCCTGAATTGGATTACCAATCATTTACTCTCACCATACAAACAACTTCGACGCCAAAGTTAAAGATTGATCTCAATTATTCCTGCGCGATCATTTTAGAGGAAAACAGCATTTTGAATTGCGAAATGACTGCGAACAATTTGGTCCTGTACCAAAACGGAACCATTTCAACCCGAGTTAAGCCAATAAACCTTGGTTTGACAAAAACCTATACTATTCACCAATGGAACGCCAAATGTATTCGGGATTGTTTACAAGGCAAACTGGTCTGGATGGTTCCTGACCGATTTTCAAAAGCATCAAACCCAATAAAACAACACATTCTTATGGACAAATTAAACCAACGTCTTGAAAAAATGCTGGGAAAAAACTTCGTCGAAACAGGTGAACACATTACCAAATTTCGGTTAATGAAACGTAAGACCATTGCCATTCTTCCGCCAGAATGCGATGCAACTATGTGTCCGATTTGTCATGAAAAATACACCGATCCTGCGTCAACGGTGGTGTCTAAATGTTCGCACCATTTTCATCAGGCGTGCATTACGAAATGGATTGAAAAGGAACAAAACAAAAACAAAACAGCGACTTGTCCTTGTTGCCGGAAAGAGGTATCGCTCTACTATTGAATTGTTATTGTGTTTAATGAATAAAAATAAACATATTTTTTTAATTAATTTTTTTAAGATGTATATGTTTCTTTTTCTTGTTATTAAAAATGGAAGATATACCAAAATAATTTTTTTTCTTGATCCAACTGACAAAAATAGTTCCAATAAATATAATTGTCGATATTGCAAGACTATTATTTTTAATTTTCATGGCAAAAATGTCAAAGTATTCGTAATAGTAGTTCATTAAAAATATTAAACTGCACATAAACAGTAAAAACAAAATCATTATTTATAAAATGTAAATATATAATTTGTTCATATAAAATTTCGGTTCGGTTTAATGTGGTCCAAAAGTATTAATTTATTTTAAAATTTCGATGATTTATTACAAATAAATTATCGAAGTATTAAACACTTACCGCATAGGCACTGGGTTCAATATAATCGGGGTAAACAACTTCTTCCAACGGTTCAAATTGGAAGGAAGATGTTATAGGTGTATACATATCATCATTCGCATTCAGTAAAGCAAGTTCATTTTGAATACCGTCAATATAACTTAATTTCCATTGATTTACATCTGCTGGGTTAACTTGAGTAGGGAAATGAAGGTCAAATTGAACACGATAACCATTACTTCCTTGATTTGGGAGGTGCATAATAACATAATTATCATGACTTAAAATGGATTCTTCTGTTGCCATTTGACGTAAAGTATACGTTCCCATATGAAATAAATCATATGCAGAAATATCGTCGCTGCATTCTACTTTATAACTTACTTGCCAATTGGCATAACCATTACCACCTCGTTGTTGTTTGCGTCTCGACTGGCGACGACGTCTATTTTTATTAAGCCGTGATCTCATTTATATTCATAATTTAGATTTTTTTTTTAGTTGAATTAAAAAAAATTCGTAATTTCGATATAAAATAAAGGTTAATTATATATTGAAATGAATTCCCATAGAAATATTGAAATTGATTCAGAAAATGATATTGATGCATATTTAAATATATTACTTTATCCAATTAAAAAAACCATTTCACAAGTTTTGAAAAAAAAAACAATATCAATTGAACAAATGCGGATTGAAAAACAAAAGGTGTATGATCATCCCGAAAAAATTAATCTTCATATGGTTGATATATTTTATAAACTGTATAAAACATCGGTGCGAGAATCAGAAACATATCCCAAATTTCGAACAAACGATATTAAAAAAATTATCAACTATTACATAACCAAAATAATTATAAATACCGAGGCATTTTATTTGGTTAATTTAAGCGATATCCGAGAAAAATATGAAAAATGGACCGATTTTTTTCCACACATTCAACCCTTTTATGCAATTAAATGCAATCCCGACGCCAAAATAGTTCACCTACTTGGTTCATTGGGAGCGGGAATGGATTGCGCCAGTATGGCGGAAATTAAATTGGCTCTGGAAAACGGGATACCCGCATCAAAAATAATATACGCGAATCCGGTCAAATCTTTCGAATATTTGTTATATGCCAAGGATAATGGGGTGGACTTGATGACATTCGACAGCATTGAGGAACTGAATAAAATTCATAAATTTTTTCCAGAAGCGAGACTGATTTTACGAATAAAGACCGATAACAAGAATGCCAAATGCAAATTAAGCCTCAAATTCGGAATGGAAAAACGGGAAATTCCAAATGCAATAGCGGTTTGCGGAAAATTGGGATTGAACCTGGTAGGAATTAGTTTTCATATTGGAAGCAATTTATCGGATATTCAATCGCTGTTTACCGCGTTAGAAGACGCGCATCACGCTTTCGAAACGGCACTTAAATTCGATATTAAAATGTCAATCCTTGATATTGGTGGTGGTTATATGTATGATTTATTGCGTAAGAATTATAAAACAATTAACAGCACAATTGATCGATTATTTTTAAAAGACCCCCGATTTGATGGTATGCGGGTTATTGCGGAACCGGGTCGTTATTTTTCGCAATCGAGCCACACCTTGGTTTTGAACATTATTGGAAAAAAAACAGAGGATGAAAGCCGAGATCGGAGTATCAAATATTATTTAAACGACGGTATTTATGGATCAATGAACAATTTGGAACGGGATTATGCCGATATTGAATTAAAACCCGTTGATGAAAAAAAAGGACGGCGGAACTTTTCAACAATATTTTTTGGTCCGACATGCGACTCGTATGATACCATTTACGAAAAAGTTGATTTTCCAAACTGCGAAGTAGGCGATTGGATATACATTGAAAATATGGGGGCATATACTAAAGCCGGTGCTTGTGAATTTAACGGGTTTCCAATAAGCTTGAGTTATTATTATGAAACGCAATAAAAAAAAATATATAAATAATAATATATGCTTGATACAAATTTATTGAAAGAAATTATCAGTATACCATCTCCGTCGGGATATGAAAAGTATATAAAAAATTATTTAATGAATTATTCGAAAAAAAATTTCAAAAAAACAACCGCATTTATGAATGGTGGTGAGGTTTATTTTATAAAAAAAGCCGATAAAAATCCTGAGCTTGCCAAAAACATTTTATTTGATGCGCATATTGATCATGTGAGTTTGCGCATTATGACCATAACGAATGAAGGATTTTTAATTTGTCGGTCGTTTGGCTTAAATGATGAAGACACTTACGGAAAATCGGTTAATATTCTTACAAAAAATGGAATTATAAAGGGTGTAATCGCAATCAATCCGCCTCATTTAAACATTAAAAACAAGCAAATTATTGTTGATATTTTCGTATCTTCCAAGCAAGAAGCGGAATCACAAGTTCAAATAGGCGACAGCATTTTCTTTGAACCGAATGTGCAAATCATCAATAATTTTGTCAACGGTACAGGACTTGACAATCATGTAGGTGTTTTTACGTTGGTGAGTTTAGCTAAGAAAATTGATAAATTGCCGCTTGATTACAATATTTTTTTTCACTTTAGTTCCCGAGAGGAGACGGGTGGCTTAAAATTTATTTCATTATCCAGAATGGTCAAAGAAATACCGAATAAAATCGATTTGATTTTTGTGGTGGATACCGACCTAGCCAATGACAGCTACACTCTGCGCACGGATGAAATTCCGGAAACGGCGCTTAGAAAGGGTCCCATAATCACACGCAACATTAGCGATGATGCCGATGTGTTCGATTTTTTAATGAAAATACTGGGAAACTTGCCCCATCAAATAACGATGTCGGACGGCGATGGCGGAAATAATTTATTGGAATACAATAAGCTCAATGCCATCGGCCAATCCATTGGCATTCCCCTGCGTTATATGCACAGCTCCGTTGAAACGTGTCATTTGGACGATATTATTTTGACGATCGAATTATTAGTAAGGATTATAACAAATCTGCATTTAATTCAATTATAAACGCGGTCGAAAAAAAAATATTTATATAAAATATAAATAACATATGAACGGCGCTCAAAGAGAAACGGTGATTGGATTTTACAAATGGCAAATCGTTATAAAATCGTTTCATTTTATGACTAAATTTGTTGTGCGGCATCAAGCATCCGACACTTATTTGAAATCGATGACTGAAAAATACGATAAATTTGTGGAAGTATGCATGGGCCATCATGGTCAAGTGCAACTGGGTGAATTTGATATCAGCATTGGCGTAATAAATGATGATAACATTTTTGAACACATCCAGATTTTTCAAGAATTTCTTCAAAATTTAAAATCCGTGTATGCGGATTACAGCGATTTATTGAACATTCGTGATGAAATGGAATCGGATTTACACCAATTGGTTTATTTACTGCGTTTAAACTAAACATCATTTTGAATATAAATTATTTTTTAAATTGTGAATTGAAAAATAATTTATTCTTTTTTTTTAGGCGGCCTTCCCCTTCTTTTTTCGGGTTCTGCTTCTTGAGCTTTTTCTTTTTCCTGTGTATCCAGCGTTTTTTTAAATTCCCATTCTTCGAAATTGAAAAAGTAATTTTCACCGTCGGGGCTTATATATTGCCGGTGTCGAAGTAATATTTCAATGAGTTCGCACAATGCGCCAGATTCCGCAAAATTTTTGTAAATGTTTTCTGCTGCGCTGTCTGTTTTTTTTTCAAAATGGGAATTTACTTTGTTATTTTCTTCCAAAAAGGCGGTAAGTTCTTTGGTCGGTTCGACACTCATGTTCAATAGCTCAAAAATGATTTCTACCATAACCTGTTTATTGATATTTTTATTATTTGTCCCGCACACCGATCCCTTTATGTCTGATTTACTTTGTTCCGTAAAATCTTTATTGAATTTAACGGTATGTTTGCGTTTATCAACTAAATAAAATTTTACACTGTTATCTACCGCGCTCAATTCTTTTTCAGATTGTTGGCCTGATTTTGCTTGGCGCATTTTCTCAGATAAATAACCATAAATTTTGGAATTCAAATCAAGGTCCGTATTTTTTAAAATGTGTGATTTATTTAATTTGTCAATTTCTAATGAATTTGTAATTTCAACATAGGTATTCTTACTGGTTTCATATTTGAAAAATACTGCTTCCGCTACCTTTGCATTTGCGTTAAATCTATATAAACGAAATTTAGGATGCACCGACGGTTTTCCCAAATCAAAAATTGCATTTTTTGATGAATTGGGCGGATGCGTGTACATCTCCATGACGGTTCTTTCTAAATTATCACTCGGAAAAGATGCGCCATTTTTTATATATTTTTTTAGAACATAACTGATCAGTATTTGTTTTTTCTCAAATGATAAACGGTCTATTACACAAAATATAAAATACCGGGTTAAAAGTTCAAATCCATGCTCTACATTGGGAGAGATGCCCCTTTGTCCGGAAAGTGCCAATAAAAACTGGTTGTTAAATTGATTTGCCAGTGGTTGATAAATTGCATCACTTTTAATGTACCTGGAAGCGCCTTCATTGCAGAATTTTTTAAAATTTTCAATGAAATCATCGTCGTCCTGTTCTAACGCAGACGCCTTTTTCAATTTTACTAAATCTTCCGAAACAACGATTTCATTGGTTCGCACCGGAAGCGGAATATTGCGGGTGTAAAAGCTGGCGCTGTCAATATTCAATTCCAGTGGCTGAAATAAATAGAAGGGATTTTTATAAATAATAAGTCCTTCTCTGTGATATTTATCAAATACACTCTCTTCTTTCTGAATCATTTCATTTATTGAACGAAATATATAGGGTGAAGACATGTTATTACCTATTTTATTATTCAATGATACAATTTCATCAATCGTGTAGGCATTTTTTGTCAAAAATAACCGGCTGATAAATTGCTTACCCTGATGCAAATCGTTGGTCATGAGTATTTCGTCAAATGTATCGGTATTGAGCGGAATGCTTGCAAAATTGCCTGCAGGCGTTCCATTGCAGGTATATCCGCACTTTTCGTAATCACACATTATATCTCCATCGGTGTCCCCATAATACATGTTTTGAAGTTGTTTACCCTGACTGGTAATGATTTTCATCGGACGATTTCCAAAATATTCAACCGTCAGTTGATTTCCGTTTTTATTCAGCAGACAATCTACGGCATTTTGTTTAAGTAGTCGGGTTATATTCGCAATTTTTATCGATTTATTGTACGCATTTCGATACGTCTTTTCATCCGTTGTTTCTATCCTTAAATTTGGAATCTGATCATTTTCAGCAGGGATGGTTGCGCAATGCAAATATACGGAAACATTGCGCTTGTCGGCGGGCAAATTTTTATGCGAAAAATTACGAATGGCCCGACCCACCACCTGTTCAGTGCGATTGAAATGATGCCACGGATCAATAATATGCACTTCGCGCACGCAGTAGAGGTTAATCCCTTGTTCTAAAACGTTCGAACCCAGCACAAATTTAACGCGCTGCCCCCACAAATTATTTTCATTAAAATCAGGTCCATTATAATAATTACTCTCGTTAATTAACGCGTCCAGTGTTGGTTTGGGTGTATTTCCCGTTAAAAATATGTATCGTCCCTGTTTAAATTTGTGATTTGCGGGTCCCTCGGGCTGGTCTTCCATGAATTTTGAATGATCATCTTTTAATACCCCGCAAAAGCATCGCTGACGCTGATATTTTTTAGGCGCATCTTCAAGCATATGATCTGATTTGCTACTGCCTTCTTCAACGAATCGAGCGTACCCGTTCTGTTCCAGCATTAACGCCAGAGAAAGAATGCCCGGCTTTAAATACCTTGAATGAAAAAAACAGATCCCTTCAGACCGCTTGATCAATTGAAGTATATTATAAAATTTGCTGCTAAATTCCGCAAGATTTTCTTCCACTAAAAAGGGTTTTTCATTGATGGACTTTCCAATTTCCGTGTAGGAATATCGTTCATACGAATTTGTTTTGAAAATGATATCGAATCCCGCATCTCCTTGATAACACTTATTGCCGGTTTTATCCAACGGATAAACAACAATGGAAGCGAGCGTTGATGGAATGCTGAAGCGATCGCGTTCCGATTCGTCCGCTTCAGAACTGGCTTCCGAGGCCGCTTTTTGGTACGTTTCATATTGAATTTGACTCATCGAACATTTAATAAACGAAAAATGCTTTATTTTTTCATCACTACTAATTTCTATTTTTTCGGTTCCTCGAATGCTGTACGTTGGATCAGGTATATAACTGTCCACCGCATCGCCCTGTGATATCTGTAAATGCGGGTATATTTTTATTGGAAACGTTGCCGGGTTTTCACCTCGCAAAAAACTGATATACCCACGCGATTTGAGTTTTAAAATGTCAGCGCCTTTTTGTGTCAATTCGTATCCATCACTTTTAAAAACTTGGCTGGCATCAATGGGCGCGCGTTTATCGTTCAATAACATAATGTTTAAAATATCAATGATCTCATCGGCTGAATTGTACATGGGTGTCGCGCTTGCCAATATGAATTTATTGTTAACGCCGTATCGGGCGATTAATTCGAGCACTTCCGCGATGTCTTTGCTGTCTTTCGATGCGCTGCCGTGCTCTCGGGTTAAATGAACTTCATCCAATATAAAAATATGGTTCGAATATTTTTTTCGAATAATTTCAATTTTGAGGTATTCCCGGTCGGGTTTATTAAGTAATACGCGGTTTATATCCTCTTTAACCATGTTTGCAAATTTACGATAGCCCATAAAAAGATAGTATTTGTTAATCATTTTGTTAACTTTTTTTTTCATTATTTCGAAACAGTCATTGCAATTGCTTTGCTCCTTTCCATGTTCACAAATAGCAATCGGATAATTTTTTAAAAATGGCAGTTCGGATTGAAAGGTATCGCCGGTGCACTGCACATTGATGTTTTTATTCGGTTTTTTTAATTCTTTGGAAAGATTAAAAATTTGGGTTTTCCATCCTTGAAGTAATGAATTCGAAGGCAATAAAACCGTTATTTTTGAGCGAGAAAGCATCCCGCCCTCCTTTCTATAATTTTCAGCCGCGGTTATCGCCGAACAGGTCTTGCCTACGCCTACCCCTAACCATAATAATAAGCTGTTATAGGGTGTAAACGGCGACATATACGTTCCAATAAAATTCTGGGTGGGACTTTTTTTAAATTCGTATGTATCTTCTTTTCCAAAACTGTCAATACTTTTTTTGGGAATCATAAAGCGATTGAATTCCTCTTTATTGTAGATTTTAAAATTGAATTTATCATCATCAAAATCGGGATACCCTTCCCACAACACCGTTGACTGCGATTTGGATTCTTGAGCTATAATTGTTTCTAATTTATTTTTAAACACATCCATTTGCTTTTCAATGTTGAGTCGATCCTCCATTTTTGGCACGAATCGCAGTCTACTTTCAAGCTGCAGGATTTTGTTGTTAATTATACTAACCTTTTCTTCAAACGATTTTTTTTCTATTTCTTGGGAAATTTGGTCATCTATTGTTTTAAAATTTAACACTCCCGCCATATATAATTAAGTTATATAAAAAAATACGATTTACTTTGAAAAAATTGATTCGATTAAAAATTATTGTAATTGGACAAAAAACGATGACTACCTCTTTATTAAACTGTAATATTCCAGTGAGTAGTGCTAAATCCCAATTGAGGGTATACGACTTGCCTGCCGAATGGCAGCAGCGATTGCCGACCTGCGTCCGCGAAATTGATAGCGCACTTGACTATCATCCTCCCATTACCATGTACGGAAAGGTTTGTCATCAGCAGAGGTCGGTGGGATTTTTTTCGGATATTTCCAAGGGATATCATTACAGCACACAACTATCCAAATCTAAACCTATGACGCATTCGTTGGAAGAGTTGATGCATTTTGTGAACGGCGCATTTGGCTGCGAATTTAATGGCATTTTAATCAACAAATACGAGAGCGGGGAAGAATACATCGGGCGCCACAGCGATGATAAAACGGGGTTAGCCCCTGAAGTGGGAGTTGTCCTTATTTCGGTGGGAACGGTTCGAAAGTTCCGCATTCGAAACAAGAATGGGCAAATTATTGCGGATGTTCCAACCGACCCTGCAAAAATTATTCAGATGTGGGGTGATTTCCAAAAGGAATTTACACATGAAATTCCTGTTGAAAAGCGAGTTCAAGGTGTTCGGTATTCCCTAACCTTTAGGCAGCATACTGTTTGACGCCCAACAGCGCCTTTAGCGCAGCGTCCGGTTCGCGGATGTGCTTGAAAAAAACTTGATTTATTTCAGCTGGGCTGTATTGGAAATCCGCAATTCCAGACATGTCGGTTTGCTGAATTACGCTGTCGGGCAAATCATAAAAATGCTTGTACATTTCAGTTATGGTAGCTCGCGTAGTCTTTTTAAAATCCAGGATCAAATCAATGCGGCCAGGACGAATGAGTGCCTTGTCCAACCGCTCCGGATAGTTGGTCGTCATAATTAGAATTCGCCCCGGAACCTCCAAAACTCCATCCAACAAATTTAGTAAAAATCCCAACGTTAATTTCTCTGAATTCGAACGCATTTTATTCAATTTATCAATCATTTTTTTTTGTCGACTATTTTTGGGGAGGGTTCCACTATCATCCGCCGCTTCAAGCTGTTCAAACGGGTCTTCATCGGCATTGCACCGATGCTCTTCCTTGAATTTTCGGTCGATGACCAAATCGCTCATGCAGTCTATTTCCTCAATTGAATACAGCCGCTTGTCTTGAGGAATGATGTAGCTTTCGTTCCCGTCATTCAAACTGATGCGATCATTAAAAAATAAATGATTCATTTGCGTCTGTGTTAAAAAATCGTGAAATTTTATGTTAAACGGATGGCGACCCGTTTCATTCGCTATCGCCTTCACCAAACTGGTTTTTCCACAACCCGGTTCGCCGTGCAACAGCAATCCAAACGTGTAGGGAATGCCCTTTTCCGCATACCACGCCCTATTATTCAGAAAAAAACGAAGCCGTTGAATGACCAGGTGCACATCCGGACCAAACATGTTGGATAGTGCCTTGTTCGTGTAAAATGGGGTCATATTAAACCGCAGCGTCTTTGGACTATTGGCAAATTGAATATTACCATCAATATCGATGGGCAGGGGCGACATTATTTCATCAAAATAATAGATTTTATCACCCAATTTGTTCAATTTTTTAATTCGATAGTTTTCAACAATTTCCGCTAAGTATTTTCGCAACTCCGTCAATTCCGCATTATAACTGTAAATTTCAAACGATATGTTTTTTATAATGCTCAACTTTTCATCCATAGAATGACCCATCATTTTCATAAAAATGTTGTGTGCATTATAACTGCCAATCATAACTTCGTCTTTATGGGTCACAATATAAATTTTCCGAAATTCAATAAACCGCGCGCCATCAAAATTGGTAATGTAATCCAGTATCGCATCAGCCAAATCGTTCTCCGAATTATCATAGACCCGCTCGATTAAAATGCTGCTTGTTTTTTGCAGCCGACCCGTCGCCACCGCATTCGCAATAAACATGGGCTTATTTTTTTCAATTTGGTTTACAATCAATTGCTTTAAAAATTCACAGATTACCGGCAAATATCGAACCAATTGCTGAAAAACGCTTAATATCAACACCGCATAAATCGCCGTAAAAATACTGCTGTGGTTTCCTTCATCCGATTTTGCATCTTTCAACATAAACATGGTCATAATTGTTCCTTTAATTTGGTCATAAATATCGTGTCCTCCCCCTCCAACAGAAATGGCGGCGTTCATCATGTAGTTAATATTCTACAAATCTTTAATATCTTTTATCCGTTCATATATTTGCACATACTCGTTGGACAGCCCTTCAATCTCGGGAGTCATTTTATTAAGCGCTTTTCCGGACGCATCGAATACCTGTCCCGTTAAATATTTATGAATCCATAATTGTTCCGGAAAATGATTAAACAATTCATTTTTAATTAATAGCATGGAATCAATGTTGCGATTACTTATCGCTTTTTGGTACTCTATTGATAAACGCTTCAAAATATCGTCATCCAGGAAAAATAAACCGTTTGACTTGTAATATCCCCCAATCAACAATTTATGATACCATTTATCAACACAAATATCATTTTTAGCAAGTTCCCTTTTAAATTCCTCACAAATTACTTTATGAACTAATTCTTCATTCTTATTGCCAACCGGTTTTTTTTGAGATGCAGGTTGTTTATTCATTTGTTAGGCAAATTATAAATAGTATAATAATCTAAATTTAATATATTTATAATTTGGTTTACAAACAAAAAATAATAATCATCCGTTTAGGTCATTGGAAATGAAACCCGGATGGCGTGATAATCAATGGGAGCTTGATCTAGCTGCTTCGTGTGGTTATTGAATGCGTGCTCGATTGGTATTCCCGGACACCCGTTGTAAAATTGCGGGGTTTGGATCAAATTTGTGGTATATGGTATTTGGAATCGAGCGTTGGGCGCATTCCAATTATTAATTATCTTTACCACTTGAGGCGTATTTTCAACAGGCAATTGATTCGGCTTACACATGCTGGTATACACGCAATATGGGTTTGTCTTTTCAGTAGGACCTTTCGTTAAAATTTGGGTAAGCCCTCTGCTGTATGAATCAACGTCAATTCTTTTTAAAAATTCAATTTCATCGGGCTTTCCTGGATCTAAACTATTTGGTAGTTTATTAAAAAAGCAGTCCCTATCTTTTCGGAAGGGGTGCAGATTTTGAGTATAATTATCATTTAAAATAATCTCATTTGGTTTTGTTGTAATTATATTTTTTTTGGAATCGGTAATTACGCCAGTGGGCTGGACGAAATAAGTGTCCCTAACTATTTTAAAATCGGGCCTGGGATCAAACACCGGAGGCATTTTTGAATCTGGAAAATTTCGTTGTAAAGTTTCTTTGTTCCACGTATTCAATTTTGTTTGATTACATATTTGACACGAATACCAATTTTCTGAAAACATAAATAATAATATATTTTAATTAATTATTTTATTATAATTTTTTTTATTGATTAATAATATATAAAAAATTTCATGGCCAACCTTTTAACTGAAAGTTTATTAGAAATGATGGGTACTTTTGTTTTCTTACTCGCTGTTTTTATTGCGCCTGTAAGCTACAATATTGCTATTGCTCTCTTTGTTGCTATCATATTATTTGGTCAAATTACCGGCCACTTCAATTTAACCATCTCATTGGTTAAATTCGTCCAAGGCGCCATTAGCGGAACTCAACTCGCCGGCTACGGTCTGGGTCAATTAATCGGTGGTGTTGCTGCCCTCTGGGTTGCTCAAGCTATGGCTGCCGGCGCGGGTCTTCAACTTGCCGGTGTTAAATTGTAAAAAACGATTAAAAACATAATTAATTATTTATCTTTAATTGTTTTTTGTATATTAAAAAAATAATTTTCTGCTACGTTGTTGTCTTTTTTTTGATGCGCGTCGTCTGCGACTAGTTCTGCGTTGTTTCCGTAAACCGCTGCCGGTTTGTCCGGTGGTTAATTTAACCATCAATTCCGATATCGCTTTATTTATTTCCATATTCATGTCTTTGTTGCTTTCATCGATTTCAACTAAATTTACACCATCGCCATATTTTGCAATCAAATCCCTGGGAACCACCTTCAGCATTTCCGAACCAAAAATATTGGCATAGTCGGGAAGTTTTCCAGGAGTATATTTACGAATAATTTCATAAACAATTTTATCATATTCATTTATTATCGGTTGCTTTGTTAGGTATTTCGTATTCCAATTTTTAAATCCGGCATTTACAATCGAACCCATATTAACAACAATTAAGTTCTTTGGAAAGCCGGGTTTATATGCCTTACCAGTTAAATTGCATAATTGCTCTACGTTAACGTATAGCACGGAGTGATCTAACCACACCTTTTCTACCGGATCACCGTTTGAAAGGCACGCGGCCGGTTCAGTTCTAAATTTCAGCGCATTCACTACAACCGGGTCATTGAGATCGGATAACTGATCACGCACGGCATTGCACGTTTCAATCATTTCCTGGCAATCCCCTTTTAATTTGATTGCAATAATGGTTCCATCAGCTTCGGTGTCATTTACGCTGTCTGGAACTGATTTTTTTAATTGCTGATTCCTAAGCATAAATCCACGTCGGTGTTTTCCTACCTGGATGTTGCTCATAAGAACCATGCACGGACCACCAAAAAATTTATTAAAAAATGATACTATATCTTCCTTGCGCCCATTTACTAAATTGGACGCTTTACCTGCGGTTATATTGGTATCGCCTAAAACAACGTCGACATTTTGCGATTTTAGATTACTTAAATTTTCATCTAAAAATTGCTCTATCGTTTGTTTTTTTTTGTTTGGGCCATCTCCCGGCAAATGCACACTGGCAATTTTAAGACCATTGAAATTTAATACGGATGTCACCGTTTTTTTATCAGCAGCATCCAGTATTTCAGTAGCGCTAGTGTTGGATTTATCGCTGGAACCAATCACAAATCCGGTATCCTTATCACAACCATACATGCTAACATTGGCAAAACGGGGATCTTTTAACATATTTAAAACAACATTGTCCGGAGATTCAGTTCCCTTGATACACTCGCTTACCGCAACAATATTGTTTTGAGATAAATATCCCAAACGTTCGTATATTTTTCCAACTTGCAGATTAGACAGTGTTTGTGCATCAGGCGAATCAATTGCAAAACCACCCGTTGTTTGAAGGGAAACCACATCCGGATTTGATTTGAATCCTTCCGTAAAAACACCTAATTTGACCATATATATATATAAATATAATTAAATTATCTTTTGAGTTATTTGTTTCAGAAAAATGTAATCACGAAGTAATAATTTTATTTATTTTAATTTTATAAATTATATTTTATTTTAATAAAATTAAAATTTTGAATTAACTCTCATTAAAAATTATAATTAAACCACAAACCTAACGGATTATTTCCCGCTCCTGTAAAAACTAGAGTCCATTTATTGGTTTTTCTATTGTATTCCGCAACAGATCCATTTATATCGATAAGTCCTAAAGTAATAGTTTTACCTTTGAATTTTTTAGACATATATTTCCGGGCAAATTTGAGAATTTCTTCATTTATTTCAATTTCTTTAGCATTATTTTCACCAAGCGTATTTGGGTATCCACTGCAGCCAAGAAATGCTTTTATAGCACCGCAATCTTGATGATTTAATAAATAAATTCTGTCCATATCTACAAGAGTTAAAGCAATTTCTAAGTTTTTAACTAAATTGTCTCTTAATAATTTCATATCATCATTGGATGGTAAACATCTTCCTTTATTGCAAAGGTCGGAACAAGAACATTTATATCCGAGTGGAAGTGCCGCACCCGCTGCTGTTGCGGCAAAATATGAATTTAGTAAACCAGTTCCTTGGAAAAAATTAGCGGTTAAATTATCATATCGGTAATCAATGCAAAAGATTGAAAAAATCGGAGTTTGCGAGGCCATTTTATATTATAACACACTTTTTTTTATTTTTGAGATAGAATTAAATTTTTAAAATTATTTCATATTTTGAATATAAAAATTTGATATTCTTTAAGACTTGGTTATACATAAATAATCATTCTTTCTAAATAAATCTAATTAACATATAAATAATTGAATAATGGCGGCATCAAAAAAAATCGCATTAAAGTTTTATAATGATGTATCAAATAAGGATAAAATAATTGCTGGTTTGGATGAAAGCGGACAAGGTCCTCTTTTTGGACGCGTTTATGGCGCAGCCGTAATTTTAAATCCCGAGGTAGAATTGCATACGAGTTTAAACGACAGCAAAAAAATGACTCCCAAAAAAAGACAGATTGTTCGCGATTGGATTGAAGAAAATGCGCTCGAATACCAGGTGTGTTGGCGGGATGAAAAACGCATTGATGAAGTGAACATATTGAACGCAAAAATGGAAGCATGGCATGAAGCCATATCGAAGTTAAGCATTGAACCGGAATTATTGTTGGTGGATGGTACCCAGTTTAAACCCTACTGGAATGTTAGCAGCGATGAAGATTATTTCATTCCGTACCAAACAATTGTTGGCGGAGATGCCCAATATGCGGCAATCGCTGCGGCCAGTGTTTTGGCAAAAGAGTATCATGATCAATACATTACCGAGCTCTGTCAGAGCCTACCGGAATTAGAACAAAAATATCATTTATGTTCTAATAAAGGTTATGGAACCGCCTACCACATGTGGGCCATTTCCGAATACGGTCCCAGTCCATATCATCGCAAATCTTTTTTGAAAAATATTAGGTTGAACGATTGAGCAAACGATATAAAATATAGCCTCCAATTATGCCAACATTTAGCGCAGCCGAAATCGTAAATTGGGTTTTCAATTGTGAAAGTTCGGAGTCTCGTGCGATTAATTTTTTTCCCAATAATTCTTTTGCGTCGTGCCATGCATCGGTATTTTCCTTGCTTACCACAACCAGCTGGGATTGAATGTATTGTTCCAACGAAGTTTGATCATCGTTATTTTCAGTTAAATGAATATTTAATTTTAAATTGGGTTCGGTCATTTATTTCATATTATGATGTTTCGTTTATTTTTTAAATCATTTTCTTTTCGGTAGGTTATTAAATAAAATTGATTAAATAAAATTGATTAAATTATTTTTTACAAATAATGACAAATACAAAAATGACGACCGAAACTTGCGGCGCTTTAAATCGTTTAAAATCTATTTTCTATGATGCGGAATCGGTTTCCAAAACATTTTCAAATTGGCCAGATATTGAAATCATTGCTAATTTGCGGGCTGGAAAATGGTACTGTTCGGACCCCTCCGTAAAAACCTGTTATTTCAAATCGACGGACGGACACAATGGCAAATGGGATTTTAATACTCGAAGACTGAACATTCCGTTATTGGAAACGCTTCTTTCTGGAAATGCGGTAATGATTGTTGACGCAACCGCCAATCGTCGCAAAGTGTATCCGGACGCGTTATCCAAAACCATTCCCATTTGGATTTATGTCATGAATCAATTAATTTCAAGTGTAAACCAACAACAATTGTCTGCGGTAAAATTACCTCGATTCATATCTGAAACAGAAAAGGCCAATTTGTTGGAAGTTCTTTCCGTGAAATCCCCGGAATGGCTGCACAATTTACAAGCTACCTTAGACGAATCAACTAAAATCCGCATTCAAACACTGCTGAAAACCAATGGCGTGATGCAGCTGGTTCCAATGTTTGTTTCCGCGATGGACCCCTTCGACGAGGTTCAGTATAACGCAATCATTCAGCAAAACAATATACCCGTTGTGTGCTTTTCGGTAGGAACACACGACCCTATTTGTATTGAAAACCAGTTTGACCGCAGTTTTACTAAATATATTCTGGGTGCAGGAGATGATGAGGAGATGTGGTCCATGGGACTATCCCCTGAAATGTTTTGGAAGGATCCCAACAAATATTTAACATCATTGAATGACGCAGAATTGGAAAAAAATATTAAAACGGCACATTCTAGATCCGAACAAAAACAACTGCATTTGAATCAGCTAGTATTCATTACGCAACAAGATGATCCAGAAACGTCGGTCGTGTCTATTCGGATTACAACATCCCGGGCTTCATTTTATCGAAACATTGGAACATTTGATTTAAAATCGAAATTTGGACTTGAGCCGCTGTTTCCTAAAATAAATCGAATGGTGCATCAGTTGACTCGATACGACGACATTCAAAAAATAGAGTTGATTTGTAATGATTTCAAGGTGGCAATTGCGCTTTTGGTTTGCGCGCTTGTGCGGTTCATGACCGAATTACTTCCAACAAACGATTTAGTACTGCCGCCGTGCATTTCAAAAGAATATATTCGGAAAATCATAAGTTATGTTCACAATTTTAGCGGCGAGCACCAGATGCCGCGCTGCTTTTGCCAGCAATTGAATCGGTTTTATATACGGCCTTTTTAATTGTTTTCTGACGCATGCAAAATATGCCTAATAATGTTGTCTATGTATGCGGGGTCGGCTGGAAAACACACGAACGGCATGTTGTACTTTTCAAGCAACGTTTTGAGTAATATACCAACCTCGTTGCTTTCTTCCTCCGTGTGTATTCTTCCGGCGGTTTCATAATTTCTGCCGGGAACGCGTTCTAAATAAATGTTTATATTTTTAAATTTACCGACACAGTCCAAAATAAATTGTTCGGTTTTCTCGACATTGCTTGTATTATTTGGGTTTTGCAGATTGTACACCATTCCGTGTATGAGCGGTCCGTCGCTTATGCAAAAGCGTATGCTTCCGCTTTTCACAATTTGTTCCAATGTTTGGAACGTTTTTTTTGATAAATAGTATTGATTGTTAATGGCATCAAAATCGCGGGTCCACACCAATTTTTTTACGTACTCTTGCACGTATTCAACAACATGCCCGCGAATTTTTAAATGCGCAAACAACAATGCGGCTATCGTCGATTTTCCCACGCCGGGCGCTCCAATAATGTTAACTAAAATGCAATTGTTTGCCATAATTGATATAAATACAATATCGTTTGTTTTATTTAAATCAATTTTTTAGTAAAAAAATTAAATTATTCTTGAATAAAAAAAAATATTTATCTATATATATAAAACATGACAATAAAACAACATGGAGGAGGAGAATGGGATGAGACTTGCAATCTTTGCCGGTTGCCGTTTAAAAAACCATATTATGAACCATCGAAGTTGCGAAATGTTAACTTAAGTTGGCTGAAAAAGGGGTTAGGTTTTGATGAAAAAACGCACAAAATTATGAACATTGAAAATTATAATGATTTTGGTAGTTTTGATATAGAAAATGTTAGCGACAAAGAATTTACTTCTAATCAATTTATGAGTTGGGAAAATGCCGATGATAATGCATATGGTCCTGTTTTCCATAAAGATTGTATAAATTTCATAGAAAAACAACTGAAAAAACCAATAACGTACTACTATGGTGTGCAAATATACGAAAATGTAAAAGACTCTACGGATGGTGGTCAATTCTATGATGGTGGTCAATTCTATGATTGGGAAGAAGCTGTTAAAAATGAAGGCACCGCATATTTCAATTCGCCTATGGATAAAAATGGTGCAAAAACGAGAAAACGGATTAATAGTCGGCTGTCAGCGTGGTTATCGAAAAAAAAACTTGCGAAACGCGTTTCAAAAAAATCAAAGTGTTCGTCAACCAATAACTGTGGAAAAAAAAAATCGAAACGTTCATAAATGATTATTTTCAAAATAAAGTAAGTTAACGGAATGTTTAAAATAAAAAAATTGCACAATTCATTATAAAATTGTAAAGAATATTTTATTAGCTTAAAATAGATAATAAAATATTTGTAAAAGATATCCGCGTATCTTGAAATTGGATTTATTTTCAAAAGATTTATTTTCAAAAGATTTATTAAAATATTGTTATTATATATAAATTAAATGGTACGATTATGTATGGTAAAAGCTAAACTTCATTCGGTTGAAGGTACTGACGAGAATAAATATGCAATAAAACAGGCTTCCGATTTCGCGGATGCAGTAACCGCATTTTTTAAAGAAGCGTTTAAACTAAATAATAAATTAGAAAATAAGATAGAAAACGCAACTGAAGATGATGCACTTCAACTTTTTTACGGATTATGCCATATTTTTTGTCCCAATGGATATTATGCGATAGGAAAAAAAGGTGTGTTTTCTAACACCGATTTAGAACCTACTTATCCTGATGCTATATGTGTATGGCAAAATTGTTTAGAAAACTTAGGCTTTTCAGATGATTTAAATGATATTATTACTAACTCATTTATGGAAATATATAATATGTGGCAAAACGAAGATGGTGTATTACCATTATATAAAAGAAATATACAAAATCAGGATGCAATTAAAAGAAGTCCGTATTACCGGTTAGAACCACAAGATGCAATTGAATATATCGCATATGATATGTTATAATATCACGCAGTCATAAAATATTTTATTAACAAAATATGTTAGTATAATAAAATATTTTTAAAAGATCGGGTTAAAATGCGAATATCCGGGGTCGAACCGGAGACCTTTGCGTTATCAGCACAACGCGCTACCACTGCGCCATATCCGCTTATCCAAAACGAGGTGTCATCTTGAAATTGGATTTAATACCGGAGATAGGTTTCGATCCTATGACCTCGGAGTTATGAGCCCCGCGCGCTTGCCTCTGCGCCACACCGGTTAAAAACTGTCATAACCAAGCTACGAACTCGATTAAGACTAAATACCGACAATCCGTTTCGATCGGATGACCTCAGGGTTATGAGCCCTGCGCGCTGCCCCTGCGCCATGCCGGTTTTATACCCCCTACAGGTTTCGATCCTGTGACCTCTCGGGTTATGAGCCCCGCGCTCTGCCGCTGAGCTAAGGGGGGTGGGTTGAAAATTGTCGCTATCAGGCGGTGAACCTAATAGCGACTTTACCGGCAATCCGTTTCGATCGGATGACCTCGGAGTTATGAGCCCCGCGCGCTTCCCCTGCGCCATGCCGGTTAAAATTAGAAAAGGGGACTTGGGAGAATCGAACTCCCGATCTCTTGCACCCAAAGCAAGCATCATACCACTAGACCAAAGTCCCTACCTAATCATATTTATATTATGGTGAGATATTTTTATATCCTTTTGGGTTTTTTAATTTAATTAAATTAAAATTTCATGCTGCCGCGTTTTTTAAATCTGCGACGGCTACCACCTCCGTTGCTTTCGCTACCCGTGTCAGAACTATTGCTTCGATACCCGCGATCACGTCGTCGACTTCGTTGTAATTGTTTAAATGCTTTTCCAAATGATTTGAATTTACGGCGAGGTCCTCTTTCAGGGGAAGGGGACCGTATGATAAATGTTTTCTTTACATTGACTTGGAAGTTGAGAGGCTCATCCACTGGGAAAACATGCAGCGCACCAGCATCAATGAATGGACACATTACTTGTTGTAAAAAGGCATTACCCGTGTCCGATGCTCCTGGACAAACCTCTTGTGTAAAATGATACAATTGCCCACTCGCTCGTTGAATATGATTATACGAACGTATTGCGGTCATCAAAAAATTTAAAACAATAGGAGAAACGGTTTCCATTTGCATCTCATAATTTCGGCAAATAGTACACACCCCATTGTTTATAACTGACTTAAAATCTTCAATATAATCGTCATCCTCGGGAGATATAAGTTGTGCTAAATTTTCAAAACAGGTGGTTATTGAGGCACTATGTGCATTATGATATCCACTAAATATTTCACTGTTCTGATTTTCTAATGTTTTAAAAATATTCTTTAAACTTTTTTGCGAATGCAACGTTGGAATTAATGCCGCCATATATAATATTAATAATATTATTTCTCACACCGTTGCATATATTAAGCGCCATAATCAAAACCTTCATCACCCATTGCGTCAGCATCACCCTCTTCATGCTCGGTGTCTCTATTGATTCGTGTACCCATTTGAAGTTCGTGAGCTCGAGGATCGGCTCCCATTCCACCGGCGCTAATATCATCGGGTGCACCACCACCTTCATCACCTTGTTGCGCATTTTCAACCACTTCACCCGCACCCGCATCCGCAACATCATTCAAAACCGTGGCAATTTCCTCGGTATCTTTCATTTCTAAAACATTGCCCAATCCAAAACTGCGAATGAGATTGTACTGAATTCGCATAGATTCATCCTTATTAATATCATCGACTTTTTTCTTTCGTCGCGCGTTTTGCTTTTTAATAATGTCGCGTAAATGTGTTTTAACCTGCTTTTCGGAAAGGCAGTTAAAACGACTGATCGATTTTAACTCATCGATTATAAATATTTGTACATAATTGCTAACAAAGCGTTGATGCGCTTCCCCTGAAATAATGAAATTAGTTAACGTCTTATTTAATAAATAATAAATAATAAGTTTCAAATATTGTGGATTTAAGATTTCAGCGTTGTCGCCGCCGATTATCATAAATAAATTTTGAACGTATTCGATGGGAATAAACTTATTCATGTTTCGTAGCTGCGGTCCAGTTAATCGATTGTATTCCGGATTAATTGCGACATAGTCAATAAATTTTTGTTTATTAAACTTAAAATTCATTATGCGGCTTTGATTGACATTTTCACTCAATTCTTTATGCCGGTTAGCTGAAAACATGATTTTACCGTTTCCGTAAGTCAGTTCATTTAATCGGTAATTTACAAATTTACTTATGGATTCTATCACGAAAAGATAATACTGCTTTAAATTTTCCAATATTTTAAACTCATCTTCTTTATTTAAAATAGCATCGCGTATATTTTTTTGTTCGTCGATTTGTTCATCGGCGTACCCTTCTATTTGAATATAACTAGCTAAATTTCGTCGTTTTTCTTCCATAATTACGGTACAATTTCCCAGGTCTTCTTTAAAATCAAAATACACCGTTGGATTTTGCATTTCAATTTTCGTAAATCTGGCATGCGCAATAATTTCAAATATGTCGTTTATTTTATCTACGTCGGCAACCGGTTCTTTCTGTAAAGCGTCATTCAGTTGCAATATTTCATCGAATAATTCATCACCCCCGCATTCATGAATAGCGCCAACTAGTTTATTAAAAGTAAGTTTTAATTCTTTGAAGTTTTCTGTTTTTTGCTCGGAATCATCCGCGTATGACGATTGCAACGTAAGCGGGGCATACGGATGCTGTGATATTTTTAATTTTGATGACCGATTCAATTTTAAAACTAAATTGTCATATAGCCCAAGTAAATCTTGGGCGTTGACGGCAATAAGATCATTTGCTAATTTAGTAATGGTCCAACTATATTGATCCGTTTCAACATCTTTCCGGATTAATCCGGGATCAATTGGCGCATATAAGTTCTGAACCCGTTGCTCCACGTCAGTTTCATCCATTTCAGGGTGATCAGTTTGAATGGTTTGTTTGATTTCCTCGGGAGAAGCAACTTGAACCATCGCCAAATATTCATCATAATATTGGCTGTATAACCGTCGCTGACCACTATCAGCACCGTCTTCCAACCGGTAGGTCTGGAACAGCTTTTGAATACGTTGCTTCAATTGCGTGGGATTTAACTCGCGGCGAGCCTCCTCAAAATAATCGAGCAGGGGTGGACACGTATTTTCAATTAAAATATCGTTTGGACCATTCCCGGCGCAAATCAACCAGCTCGATTGGTTCGGATTGTAAAAAGACCGCGACTCTAACCGACGCATTAGTTCAATACACTCTTGAATGAGGGGGTCTTGTCGTATAAAATATTCTAAATAATGCGTACGGAGCGGTTCAAGACAGCAATAATTGGAAAAACTTTGACCCACCATCAATGAAGCCCTTTCTTGAATTACTTTTTGAATGCTGTAAAATAAATAATTACTTAGTTGAAATGCGTTGTATTGTACTTCAACATCGGACAACACCGTTAAATCGGAAATAGTTGAACCTATCAATCCAAGATTTATTTTTGATAATTCCGTATCTGGGTTTCCTAATTTCAATATGGGACGAAACGACTTCCACACGGCGCTGTCTAATACAAGTTGTTTCGTTTTTTCCATTTGCTTTTCATATTTTTCCTTCTTTTTAAGAAACGATAATTTAAAAATGGTATCTTTTTCTAATAAATCATTAAACTTCTTTTCAAAATCCGCTTGAATTTCAACAATTTTTTCTTGTTTAAATCCTGCACCATAATAACCCTTATAAATAAAAAATATATCATCTGGTTTATTTGCCGCTTTGGCAATACAGAATAGTACTTGTGCAAACATGGTAAAAAACGCTTTGGTATTTAATATAAAATTGTTAATGACTGAAATACGACATTCACTGAAGCGACTGCCGGTGGGATACATCTTTATTTCAGGATCCATGATTAGCATATGAACCATTAATTGAAACATCACCGTGTCCACCATTAATTTGGCAACATATCGATTGTATAACGAAAAGATTTCGCGATCAAACAGTGTTTTAAACTGCGCATTTTTTTGTAAATCTTCTGGCAATAATTCCCTTTTACTAATTGTTTCTCTCAATTTTCGGTATGGCAAATCGGTTTTCATTTTCGGATACAATCCAAATTCAAATTGGTAAATATTTTTTTTTGATTTAAAATAAACGTCTGTTGCATTTCGAATAACGTCGGTAATGTCTTGGGTTTTTAGTTTGAACTGAAGGGTCTGCATTAATTCTACCAAAATTTTATCATACATTTCCGCCTGCACATCTTTAAACAACAGCTTCAAGTTATCATCCGATTGTTCATATACTGCCTCTCTTAACCGAATGACATGTTCGCTGTCATCAAAACCTTCAAATTCGCTTTCCTTAATATTACCAATCGGTTCACCACAATATTTACAAAAAATAGCGGCTTCATCCGATGTATCACTCCTAAACAAGTTTTCTAATGTTTCCTGCAGTTTAAATCGAATCTCATTGCCTTGCCAGGCTTGTTTTACCATGACAAGGTAATGCCGACAACAAAGAATTTCCGGATTTTCTGCCATCTTATCATAATACACATGCGTCCATTCACCGTCATTCTTTGCATCGACCAGTGAATTGTTTGATGGATCAACCCTTTTTTCCAGCAGGCCGTGTAATTGTATAAATTTATTTATTTCATCGTATCGAACATCGATTTCTGAAATTTGAACAATTAAATCCCACTGTTTTTTATAAACCTGATAGACCGGATTAACTGTCTCGGGCTGTGCACTTCTTACAATCGCCAAACGACTTTCTGCAGCCGCCGCCGCCGCAATTTTAGCTTGTTCGTTTGATTCGTACTGATTAAGCAATATTTCCATTTTTTGACGAAGCTCAAATGCGGTTGACGCATAGATTTGCTTTTGTTTTTCGTAATAGGTAAATGCTTTTAAAATAGATTTCAACTCAACCAATTGTTTATTAAATTGCATTATAATGCGCGGTAAGCACGCATTTTCGTACGCAACGCATTTACCAGCAAGGTTTATTTCATTTTCAGCGGGCTGGGCTGATTCTTTCAATCCAAAATATAAAAAGTCGGCTATTTTTTCTACAACCGACGCATCTCGGCCCTCAAAATTACACAGTGCAGCTATATTTTTTGGAGGCGAAAATTGCTTTGTTTTTTTATTATACGGAACTTCAACTCTGGCTAATTCAGGAACCGTCATGCGATATTCCCATACATTATTTGTGCGTTGATAGAGGTCGTACCTATCGCCTTCAACTAATAACGCCCACATCGCGTCTTCGACTAACGCTCCATTTAGTTTGCCATTTTTATCGATTAACATTTGTAGTATAACTTCATACCAATCCTCCGGTTCATGTGGGTATGCCTCTTTAATAAACGGAATACTGTCCTTACCATGAAGCATAAAAATGCTGTTTAATGTTGCCGTTTTATCAAATATTTTATCCACAAGCACGTCCGGTTTATTGTTATCTTTCATCAAATCAATAACGCTTGAATAAAATTTACTCAATTGGTAATTTGAACAAGCGGTTTGTTGAATTTGAAAAGCTATTTTTTCCTGTAGGATTGTTTTTGAAAGTTCAGCAATTTGGTGCTGTACAATGTCTTTATTCTGATATGATGCACTGAGCTCTTGTTCGTCTTGAACCAGTTTATTGTATCCATTAGTAGCATACACAAAATCAGCAAAGCAATTGAAGTAGGAACTGCTGTCCTTTATGAACATTCGATGATACAACTCATTGATTAATCCAATGCTGCTTGGTGCGTGAGACATGATGTCAAAATTATAATATCGCCGAATGAAGTCGGTGTATTTTTGAATTATTGGATCTTGAATATAAAAATTGGGCAGCAACAATAAGCGCACCGGACTTTCAGACTGCATGTAATCCGTATATCGTTTCGAAAATAAATGAACGAAAATATTCAGCATTTTTTTTTCATCTAAATACACGCTTTCCAAGCCATAATAAAACCTTAAAATATGGGATAAATGCTGCGTATCAAATGATTTAAAATACGTTTCAATCAAATTGTAAATGTCGCGTTCATCCAAATTGCGCTGGTTTTGAAAGCGGCAAATGCTTTCATACACGTCATTAAACAATTGTTCGCAATGGACGTTTAAATTGTTGTAATGAGTGGCATCCATTTTTTCTTGTTGAACATTTTTTTTTAAATTATTGTATGAATTCCGCAAAAACAACTCAATTTCAGTCATTTGTTTAATATTCAGATTTTTATGAGAAAGAAAGTATTTTGAAAGGATTTTGTTTAAATCGGTTATGTTATTTATAGTAGTAAGACTTTCTTCTTCAATTTGAAGTATTTGTTGAGTGCTGGGTATAATTTGTTTTAATTTTTCTTGAAATTCTTCGGAAGATAAATCTCGGAATGAATCTTTTTCAAATAATATGACGTTATCATTTCTATAATCCGGTTTTTCACTTGCGGTTATTTCGTTCAGCTTATTCTTTCGTTGTACGCTTCTTGATTGAATAACTCGATCAATGACATTCCACCAGCCATTCCTATTTTCAATAAAATAATCTACGGGAAGAAGCGAATTATTTTTTTTTTTATAAAGCACATTATTGGGAGGCGTAATTGAAAACGGTGATTTTACAAACATGCCCACAATAAATACTTCTTCACCATCGGTTGCGCGTATTTCGTTTGGTTCTTTCGATATGCATTTATTAAACGTATTGTATATGTTATCGCTGCTTATGGGAACATACTTGTCGGCTTTACTGAAATATTTGCTTTCAGCAGTTCCAGCCGTTCCGAAACACTCCCGGCTTCCTGAATTGGTGCCGATCTCAGTATTGTCTGGTCTATCGTACAGAATTATTTTTGAACCCTGCGTTCTACGGATGCTTGTCTGAATTTTGTTCTCAGGACCAAATGGATATGACGGGGTAATAAAGCGGTAAACATCCGTAAAATCACTTACATTTGTTGAAAACCCAGCGACCTTTTTAATTTGTTCTAAGGCCTCAGCCATTGCAGATGCAGCAGCGCCTTCAGCGGCATCCGCTGCTTTCTGTTGTGGAACCCGATTCATTGGCAGATAACTGCTCATCAACGGACCCACGTGCGTGATATTTGATTTATCTCCAATTCGGATAGCGAATGGTAAATCGCCACCGTAAATTAATACCTTTTGAAAATCGACGTATGTCATCCGATCATTTTCTTTTTTGGAGTATTCTTTTGTAATTTCATCTACCATGGTTATAATTAATTTATCTTCGTCCTCTCTAAAATAATTCCGAATGTCTTCCATATCAAACATGCGCGATTCTCTGAATATGTACTTACTGTCATAAATGATCGGCCGCAGCAATGGCGAATAAAAATGGTTGTTATTGATTTGGTCCAATAATGGAATATCGGTTGATTTCGGAATGTGGTTATAATTTTGAATAAAACTTCCCAGCACTTCCGCTTTTTTTTCGATAATAGATCGAGCATAACCACTCGGTTTTTCAATTCGGGATAAATAATATTGTTTGATTGCGGAGATTTGGTCTTGAATTGGAAAAATTTGCTCATAATCATTTTTTTGAATATAAACTGATTCAAAATTAACAAATTGAGGTTCGAGCGATTCAAATGAGGCTTTGAATACGGCTTCCGGTATTTCTTCCGGCTGTTGGGAGCGAATAATGTCAAGTATGTTGTATTTATTTGAAACAAATTCATCCCGTTTCCAAACCGTTGGTTTTCGCGTGTCCATTTCTTCAAGACGGATTTCATTCGGCGTTTTTTCAATGACCACCAGTTGCTTGTGCTCCGGACTGGAATCTTCTAACAACACAATTGATAATGTTTCATTGGTGTCAATCGAATTAAATATTTTTTCAAAATCTAACACATTTAATTGAAAATCCATAATTTATATATATATTATACATAAAGAAAAACGAATATAAAAATATATATTCTTTTTGTAGTGAATGAATAATAGAAATAATAAAAAACAAAAATACCATGAATTGAATTCCAACGATAAATATGTTCTCATTCCGCAAAATAATAAATACATTAATATTTATCATAATCATCCCATATTGACAACACCGCCCCTGCTCCCGCCCCAATTAGATTTATTCGGCAAAACTACGAAAGACACTCCCCCTGCCCCTGCCCCTGCGCATGTTAACAAAACCCGCATCATTCTGCGTAAACAGCCGCTATCTTCTGCCAAAGCAGATGGCGTCGGTGGAAAACAAAATAATGAGGACGAATTTATTGGCAATTTATTTAATTCACTTTTTAGTGGTATTTCGGGTAATTCAACAGCCGGTTTGGATATATTCAAATCGTTTGATACCAAACCCGCAAAAAAAGAGCCAAATGAATCAGAAATCGTTATTCCGTCAATTGATTTTGAAAAAATGAAATTTATTGATGAAAAACCAAAAACATTGGATGATTTAATTGAATTAATTCCGTTAATTGATACCAAATACAACTTGGAAGATCTATACAATTTTGATTTAAAAAAATTAAAGGGATTATCGATTCCGTTGCAGAAATTAAAAAAAATGGTGGGGCTGTATGAAATTAAAGATAAAATAATTGATATTATTTTGTATTATGCGCAGCGGTTGGACATAAAAAATTGCGACATGCTTCATACCATTATTGATGGTCCTCCGGGCAGCGGAAAAACCGAAATAGCGCACATTTACAGTGAAATATTGGCTTCTCTGGGGGTTTTAAGCCGGGGTACGTTTCGTAAAGCAAAAAAACACGATTTGATTGGCGGTTATTTGGGTCATACCGCAATGAAGACAAGCAAACTGCTAGAAGAAACAAAAGGGGGGGTTCTATTTATTGATGAAATATACAGTTTGGGCAATTCGGATGGTAAAGAGGGCAAGGACATTTATGCCAAAGAATGCGTGGATCTGATAATGGAATTCATGAGCGAAAACAAGAACGATTTTGTGCTCGTGGTTGCGGGATACAAGGACGACATCAAACGTTTTTTTCTGAGCATGAACGACGGATTGGAGCGACGATTTCCAATTCATTTATCGGTGGGGGAGTACACGCCGGAAGAAATGGGGGCCATTTTTTTGAAAAAAGTGGATGAATTAAAATGGAATATTACGGATGACGCGATTCCCGATGATTTTTTTAAGGAGAACAAAGATTATTTTAAATTTTATGGAGGCGATATGGAAATGCTGTTGTCAAAATGTAAATACGCGCACTCGCGAAATTTAGTTCAAAATAATCAGAAAAAACATCGTTTATTGGATAAAAACGATATTTTGGATGGTTTTCAAATCTACATAAAAAATCCAGAAATTGAAGAACGAAAAAAATCGGCAAAGTATTTGTCATTTTATTTATAATTTTCACGTATCAAAATTATATTTGTTAAATAATATAATGTTGATATTATGGTCGCATGCTGTTTGGAATTTTTTTCATGTAATGTCATGCGATATTAAAAAAAAATATTTTGAAGAAATCAAAGATGAATTCCTTGATTTGTGTGTACAAATTTGCTATAATCTGCCTTGCGGTTTTTGCAGAATGCATGCGACAAAATATATGAACGAAAATTTAAATAAAAATGAAATAAAAAACCGCAAAGAGTTAATATTATTTTTTTTTAATTTTCATAATACGGTAAATGAATCTAAAAAAGGTCCCCTCTACAAAGAAAACAAATTACGGCAATACAAGAAAATTAAAATGATGGAAACGGTTGATAATTTCGAAAGTGTTTTGAAAAAATATTTTAGAACACAGGAATTAGAACAAAAATTTTCGGATTGGAAAAGCAGAAATATTAGTAAATTTAAAAAACGGGAATAAAATTACCAGCTTGTCCAATAGCTTTCACCGTATTCAAAAAACAGTTCCTCACCGGGGAGTATTTCTTTTGTGGCGTAAAGACCAACAATTCGACAGGGATTAAAGTTGTTGCAATTTTTGGCGCGTATAGATTCCAAAATTGTTTGATCCACCAATAATTTTGAAATAACATTGTTTGTAAAATCCGTTCGAAACGCGTCGTTCATCATCGCTGTTATGGGTCGACGGTTATCTTTGCTTAAATCAATACACACCCGTTTGTTTATGTAGTATGAATAATTGCTCTGATTCTTTGGATCGCAGTTCCAAACCCCCTCGTAAAATCCAATGAAGGCGCCTGCTGCAATCGGTTCTGATGCCGTGCTGCTCATAAAAACACCCATTCCACCGTTCACTATTTGGCTCGGCCGGACTTCCAACGGGTGCATGGTATTGTTATAATATGAAAATTTAGGTTGTTCGCGCACGCGCATTCGGTTTTACCTATTTTATTTAATGGCTGTAATTTTTATTTGGTTTTTGCGCATTACTCATAAAAAAATAATTAATTAGGACCTAAAATATTTAACAATGGGTGCAGATAAAGATTATGCCACCGTGGTCGGCGTGGGGTGCATTCGATTGATAACGGAGCAAAGACCGGGTTGTATGGCCGTGAATATGAAACTTATGCGAAATTTCGCACAATTGCTTGATTTTCTCTTCGTCATTCGTTAACGCCAAATTTTCGTGAATATGCGAGATCATCGCATCACAAAGATACCGTTCCAGCCTGGAAAATGTGGGCGTTTTTTCGCAATTAACATGATCATCGTTATTCGACGATTCAACAAAATCATCACAATTAACTTCTAATACGAGTTCATATTTCCAAAAAATAGTGCATGATACACGTAAATCTAATTTGATTATATTATTAGTATTCATTGTGATTTTGATAGGTATTAATATGATTTTATAATCAATTTTTTTCGTAAAATAAAATAAAAAATTAATTATTTTAGAAACAATCACGTTGTTTGGGTGGTATTTCGGCAGGTTCCAAAAATACGGGCCAGCACACTAATGCCAAAAACAACCCCAATAATTATAAATATAACGGAATAGATTGGCATTTATTATAAGAAAAAGGGATATAATTTTTTTGATAACATATTAAAAAATTGATTTTAAATAATCGTATGAAAGCCGTTAGATAAAAAAATGCCAATATATTATCTTGAAGGCAATATTGGAAAGGGCAAAACGACGCTTCTCACCGCATTAGACGCCTATGTAAAAAAAAACAATATTTGCGGCATTAAAGTGGTTTATGAACCGGTTGAAATATGGCAAAAACTGGGAATCCTTGAAAAATATTATTCTGATCCGAAAAGATGGGGCTATTTATTTCAAAATATGGCGTTCATTACCAAAATTATGGAGCTTCAAAAAATGGATCAGCCCGATATGATATATATTGTTGAACGCAGTCCAATGACGGATCGCAATTGTTTTGCAGAGCTGTGTTTTGAAAACGGGTCGATTTCGGAAATGGAGCGGGAAGTGTATCATTATTGGTACAACCATTTTATTTCAACTATTCCATATTCGGGTTTTATTTATTTGGAATCTACGCCGGAAGTTTGCATGCAACACATTCTAAAACGAAACCGCGGCGAAGAAAACGGTATAAAGTTAGAGTATCTTGAAGCGCTGCATCAAAAACATGAAAAATGGTTGCGAAACACGAATGACAAAATAATGTATGTTCCGGATGATTATAAATTAGAAAATATAAATGAAATTGTGGAAAAGTTGATTCAATTTGTTTCAATTTAAAATAGTGTACCAAAAAAAAATGTTATGTTTATATATAAAATAAAATGAATTCAGTTTCGCCGAAAGTGAAAAAACAGTCAAAATGCCGTGGTGTAGCAGTTGAATTGTGCAAAAAACAAAAAAGTTGTAAAACCACAAAAGAAGGGGTAAGGCGTTCTTATTGCCGCGTTAGGAAAAACTCATTGGCAAAGGTCTTAAAATCTGTTGTCAAGGCTGCGTCCCCTGTTGTTGTCAAGGCTGCGTCCCCGGTTGCTGCGCTTGCCGTTGCCCCAAAGGCAAAGCGTGTCGTCAGCAAACGCGAACTGTCTTCCTTAATCGGTGATGTTAACTTAGAACGCGGACAAAGACGTCAATCGAGACGATTGTAAAAAAAATGATTTAAACATAAGCTGTATAGATTAAAGAATATATACAAATCGTAGAAAATGGCAAAAAAATCATCCAGCGGTGTGTTTAAATCATTCTTTGATAATTATTACGGGTGGGAAAATAGCAGGTTTCGGGAATGCGTGGATAACTTCCTGTATCATTTGGCAAGCAATATGGATCGGTATTCTTTTCAATTGAATGAATATCAATGGAGTGAAGAAAATTGGGATAAACCCGAAATTGGAGAAATGGTGCGTGTCCTCAGCATTCTTCAACCCTCTCTTGAGGTTATTTACACCAAGTCCAGAAAAATTATGCTTGCCTGGGTTGGGCGATTCAATGTTCCGGCACAATATTTCAAGGAGCTGAAAATCGTTAATCCCGCTTTCCCCCCGGTAGTTCGTTTGGCCTCTTCTGTGGTTCGAATCAAATCGAATATTGCCAAAAATCCATGGACCGGGCGTCTGCGGTCAATGAAGCGAGTTAATTATATGGAGGAAATTAATTAAAAATATTTTTTTTTTGAAATACGCAATTAGAACAAAATGTTATAAACAATTACAAAAATTTGATTACATATTTATTTTTTGTAATTGTTAGGCTATCTTCCAAGATGATCAAGCAGCAGCGTTCAGACAAATACAGGAATCCAAGGTGTCAGTGTATGAAATGCCTTTTGAATAGAGGCAATACCTACCCAATGATTTTGGCGAAATTCGAAGCAAGAAACAAGCATCTTTCCGAAGTGGATCCGGTTCGACACCCGTGCGGGAATGGCGCAATGGGTCTTTACCAGCGAAGACAAGCAATTGCATCATTGCACGGTTTTCTAATATCTTTGCCCTTAGAACAGGTACAAGCGGCGTCTTATTTGGATTTTCCGAAAGGACAAAAACAGTCTCAACCAAAAGTGGTGTCGGTGGATTGGGTGGAGTCCAAGAAGCGGCTTATCGCAGATTACCTCGCGCATGAAAATACGATTGCAATGGATTTGATTAGCGGACAGAATCACTTTTCGCTAGTTTGTGCTTCACGGGCGTCGGCCTTGACTGTACTGAATCAGTGCCTTCAATCGTGTTATCCATCTATTCATTACAGCATTCAACGAACAATTTTGCCGATGGAAATGAAGGGCTGGCATGAAAAGTCAAAGTGGAATGCGCACGATGTGATGAGCCGGTCAACAGTTTTTACACAACTAACACACCTACAGAGACGGATGGTGCTTGCTCAAAGCGGACTTATGGGCGTCCTGGTTTCAAAATTGATGACGACTAACAATGTTTTGCGGACGCAAATGATGTATTATTCTCCAAAAATTTTGCGCGCTTGCAGAATAATCACCACCCGTGTCCATGATGACAAGGCCTGTGAAATTTTGGCAAACAACCGATATGGCAATTTCGTTAAAAAGAACCTAGTAATAAGCCCCATTGACGAAAAGAATTTGCCCGAACAAATGGAGTGGCTTTGCAAGAAATATCCCGACATCATTGGACAAATCGAATCCGACATCACTCAATTGAAACGTGGATTGATTTCAATCAACGTCATTTTCGAAAATGCGGAATACACGGATTTCATTCAAAAATGGTTGGGGGTGTTTAAGTATTTTTGCAATCAGTTAGCTGTGAATTTTCAAAAATTGAACGAAATGAATCGGTTTATTGCATCTACTCCAAAATTGTCTCAGATGGATTTCGGTCGGTGTCTTGGATATGCAAAATTTGTGAAAGCATTGCGCCTCAAACTACGCAATTTCGCAAATGATTCTGGATCGATCAGCTCTTTTCTCACGTTTATCAAAGTTGATCCCAGGCTGGCGAATGAAGGCATTACGCTTGAACTTTCTCCCAAAAACCACACAAATTCCGAATACGAAATTGGCAATCATGTTCCATCAAGGTGCCCCATGTTAGGCCCGCTCAAAAAGCAATATCAGGACTTCATTCCGCGATTGGGCGACATCTCTTGGGACGGGTGTCGTAGAATGGATGGGCTTTTATACAAAGATACATTAGTGGGTGTGCGTATGTGAATTTGTTGAAATGATACAATTTAGTAAATAAAAGCAAATAAAAGTAAAAAAAAAGAAAATAAAAAATTCTTTTTTTTATTATTTTGACTAAATCAAGTTAGAAAAAATTTGATTACTTTATTATTTTTTAATTGTAAGTAGAGGTACAAGCAACATACGACGAACATGGCAAGAAGAGATCGACATGCCCATATCAACAATACGGAAGGGTATTTAACAGGAAACAGACTGCATACGTGCCTTTCAAGTCAGATCAATTCCGCGGAAGAATGGTTTGCGCTGGTAGGACGCGAAAATGTTCGGCAAGAGGTTCAAGCGTACGGAGAGGCCCCTTTTTTGGGGCAACTTGAAGCGTCGATTTTTCTGGAAGAGGTCAGAGCTGGCGTTTATGGTGGGTTTTTGCTGATTTTCAATGCGCCGTTTCAGCATGGGTATGTGATTGAGTTGGAATTCGGCGAAGGCAGTTATACTCATCAGACAATCAATCGCATTTTCAATCTGGACCGGTCGATTGTTGAATTTGCAACCGAGTACCAACTGCTTGCATTCCTGGCAGATCCCGCGGAGGTCGACATACTCATGTACCGGTTTATGGAAGGATTCAATTCATTCCAGCATGTGCTCGATGAATATAGCTCACCGCACATTTGTGCCAATCAGAATGGGGACGAAGCCGCCGAAGGTGAAGCCGCCGCCGAAGCCGCTGTTGCAATTCCGCCACCACCCCCTGTCAACGATTTCGGGGCAATCTTTCGAGAGCATTACCTTCAGATTCAAATCGAAGACCCACTGGAAAACGACGAAATGCCCGAAAACGAGAACGAGATCCATTGGATTGAAAACAATCACTACATGGACAATTTGATCCCGCTTAACATTCTAAATGAAAATCAACAACGTATTCGATGATGATGCGCGCGTTGCGCGAATGAACAAAATATGTGTATTAGTAAAAATAAGTAAAACTTTTTTATTGATTATTTGACGGATAAAATATTTTCTTCATATACAATATATTACAAACATTATGGATCTTCCCCCTGTTGATGAAGATGGTTATTTTATTGACGAACCGTTGCAAAGAACCGAGGCTGTCGGACATATTCCGTTATTAACGACTGCTGAAAAACAAGCATTGAAAAATGCTGCATCAAAAAGTTCGAACGGTGGTTTCCGTCGTCGTCGCCGCAGTGTAAGACGTCGCAGCGCCCGCCGAAGCACCCGCCGCCGTAGCACCAGCCGCAGGTTTTAAAAAAATATAATCTGATTTTGTTTTAAGCGGATTATATTTTAATATAAAAATAAAGTTGATTAGAGAAGATAATAAATGAAAAACGCATTTTATTTTATTTTAACACTTGGATTTATTTCAAGTGCCTTTGCAACGACACCGACAAATGGTGGTATTCGATTTTTGTCTATAGGTGATTGGGGTGGTGCTGCGTTGGGAGGGTACCATTTGAGAAATGTTCAGAACACCGCAGCAGCGATGACTGATTTAATTCAGAACACACCAAACTACAGTTTTATAATAAATACAGGTGATAATTTTTATTATTGCGGAATTCAGAACACAAGCGATCCTCAAATCACGGAAGATTATACCAAACTTTTTGCCCAAATTGATTTGCCCTGGTATAACTGTCTCGGAAATCATGATTACGGATTTGTTCCCGAAGCGCAGTTGCAGTTGAGCACTATTATCCCCAATTGGAATATGGATGATCGATATTATTGGCGGCGTTTGGATTTTGAGGACAGCAACCAAACCATAAACCTCATTGCGCTGGATACAAACCCGTGCGTAAAAGATTATCGTGCAAATGATCCCTCTAAATGGGATCCGTGCAGCACTGAGTTTCCAACGTGCAGTCCGGTAGAAGGCGAGTGTTTTTTTCATAAAAATATTTTGAAACAGGCTTGCGACCCGCAGCTCGAATGGTTCCGTAATGTGCTGGATAAAATTCCAGCAGGTGAATGGGTGATTGTGTTTGGGCATCATCGCGCCGAGCAGTTGGATGTGGCCGATTTTCAATCGCAACTGGATCGTCCCAATGTGCACCTCTATTTAAACGGACATGTGCACTCGTTGGAACAGTATTCGATTCATGACCAGCAAAAATATATAACTACCGGTGCGGCGTGCATGGTGGTTCCCAATGCCCATATAAAAACCAGCAGCTCAAACTTATGGAGCCGAATGATAACCGGGTATACCACGCATCTCATTCATGCGAATACGCTTACGACCGAATACCGAAATAATGCCAATGAAATAATTCACATTTTTAATATTTCAAAATGATGATAAATAAATAGGATTATGAAGAAGAGGTGGAAGATATGCGCGGTGCGGACCACATGTAAATGCGAAATGTGTTGACAATACAAATTTTTTTCAACTGTTTATAATATAATGACAAAAAAACACAAAAAAGTTTTTTATTATAAAACTGGTTATAATAATAGCAATAATGACAGTACTGAACACACTGTTTATGGCATCATCGCATTATTTAAGTATGTTGATTTGCAAAATCACATAGAAAGTCTTACACTGAAAAAAAACATCGCTATGAGTTATTTTGATTCAAGAGTAATCACAAATCAACAATCGCTTACATCAGGCATTAAAGATCAATATCTATATGATAATTTTATTATTACACTAGCTGATAGTAGCATGATTGAATTTACCAAGCTTTATCTGGATAATACAAATGAACATCCGATATCTTCTTCAAGCACACAATATTTTATGATTAATGGGCAAACTGGTAAATTTCGAAACATTAAAAAAGTAAAAATAGATTTTGATAATGAAGGTATTTCAAACTGGAACCCCAATCACGTACCACGTGCAAGAAGGATAACTATGTATCAACGGAAATAATCTGTCATTTTTCGATTTGCTTTTCGGTAATGATGCTAAAGAAATAGGTTGGTTGGGTATTTGTAAAATAAAAATTGAAAATATAAAAACAAGACACGAATAATACGTATGCTTTGTTTTGGTATTGAAAAATGTTTCAATTAAGGACTGAAAAATTGAATGAATTAGGTTTTTATCAAATAATAACAGATTCTGAATTGATAAAAGACCTAAAAACCCGAATGGGATATTTAAACATGCGATCGGTGGGCAGAGATTGGCGTCCCAACCATCATTTCATAATAACACCCGCTTTGAATGGAGAACCAGCGCAATTATTGCTAACCACATTAATGAATATTCCGGTAAGCATCCTTTATTTGGTTCGTTCCGATAAATATGTAATTACCGGGCACCGTTTTCACCCCAATCTTTATAGCTGCAATGCCGTATTATTTGGGGACTTGTACCAGAATAATTTAGTAGTTCACTGCGCTAGTTTTGGAGATAAAAATGAAAAAACAGTGGAATCGCTGGAACGGTTGGATGCGGTCCTCTTCAACAAATTTAAAGAAGACTTGGATTTGGAACCAATACAGATTTCAATAAAAGAATTTTACGAAAAGGAATCGGACGTTCCTTTGAGTGAGGGGCATAAAGCATTGATTTATTTGAATGCAACGGTAAGAGGACAGCACTATATTAAATTCAAATGATGCGCGGAACTTCGTTATAAACATTTACTATATTGTTGCTGTCGGGATAATATTTAGCTGTTTTTTTATCAAATTTAAAAAATTGAGACAAATCCATATTGTCGGGCAGAAACTGGGATGACAGCTGATTGTCAATGTTATTTGCGCTGTTTGTTTGATCGTTTTGAATAAATTGATTTGGGTTTATAGCAACGATTTCTGAAAAGTACTCTTTGGCGGCGGATGTATAATAATTAAAAGCTAACAGCAAAACCAGAAAACATGCTAAAATAATTAATAATTTGTACATTATACTTTATTATAATAAAAACTTTTCAACCAAAATGGTATATATGTCATTAATTGAAAATAAAAATATAAAATTAGGTATAAATTCGGTTGATATTCATATTTATAATTTGATTCATGATACGGAAAATACGATTAGTGAAAGCGATAAAGAAACTATTATTCATTTATACAATCAATTTAAGCCCCTCATTCTGCAAGGTTTCGTTGGAAAACGGATGGATGAAATAGGCAGCATTTTTTGGCAAAACATTATCGTTCACATGATGATAGCGGTAGAAGATTTGTCCATAGGTGGTCCAACTAAAAAGGATTTGGTTATCGAAACGATTGTTATTGTGATTCGAAACGACCTTACAATTTGCGATCAAGACCGCGTATATTTAGAAAAGCAGTTTCGAAAAATAGCGCATTCTATGATAGACATTATCGTTTTTGCTAGCAAAAATATAAACAAAAAATATAAAAAAACGCGTTTATCGTGGAATTTATTCAAACCATTTTCAAATTAGTAAGAACGAAGCGAATAAATTGAATCATTTGACTTCGCCGAAGTTCAATTGGTTGAATATTATTTTGACCAGTTGTTTCAATTAGAATATAATTTTTCTTAATAAGATTGCAGAAGCTTCTTAGGGAATTTAATTCCGGATGACTATTGACCCCAACCACAAATTTCTTTTGTGCGTCGGGAATGGATGCGTTCAAGTTTTCCATTGCCGCATATGCCAGGCGCACCGCAAAGCGCGTATCTCCTGGATACAAGCCACTTCCCAAACTGTTGGGATGTAATCGATGAAATCCCCATCCCTCGTGTAAATCGATTATAAAATCGGCGTGGTTTGCAATTTCGCAAATTTTCGAGCTAATGGGTTCCTTCGGAAATTCATCTTTAGTGCGAGGATAATTTCGGTTCAGGTCGTTATTGGTTATTCGATAAGGCAAATATCGAACATTTAAAAAGTACCCCAATTTATTGGGTTTAGGAATAAATATAATTCGGCCGTTTTGTATTGAAAAAAGTCGGTTTGCAACGATATACTGTATGGCAACCGTTCCGGCTGGTTCATTTCCGTGTGTACTGCCAACAATTAACACGGTTGGTCCCGGTTGGAATGAATCGTAGACCATTATATCAATTCGATTTGCCCATAAATATACGATGATGTAAAAAATAAAAATGATTAGGATTATTTTAAAAACGGTCATATATAATATTAAATATCTTCTTTTCAAATTCCATTTTTAAAAAAAAAAGAACAATTTATATAGATGGCTAAAGAAGAGAATAAAGTAGACGCCTATGGATTTCCAATTCAATCGCAAAATGCGAATGCCGGGGCATCGTCTGGTTTTGATTTTAATAAGTTGATGAAAATTATATTTTGGTTAGGGTTAGTAATGTTTATATTTATAAATATTATGACGGGGTCTTTGGCGGCGTATTTAAGCTATTTCGAATTTCAAAATGACCCTACAATCAGTCGTGTATTTAAAATGAGTCTGGCAATATGTTTGAATTGGTTTTATCTTGGTTGGAAAGGTTTGCAATTTTATGGTTTGGCATAACCAGGTTTTTTTCTCTGAAAAGGATATAATGTTTATTGAAAAAAAAATATTAAGTTTAATACGACCAAGCATTGATTCAGAAGATCCTCTGAAAGATAAACATATAACTGTTCAAGTGTTAATGTATTTGTTTGATGCGTTAATTATTATAATCGCGTTGGTAGTTGCGTGGGACTGCAACAGTCGGGTCAACCTTCTTATTCGACTGATTGTGGTTATTTATGCGGGTTTATTTCCCTCTTTTTATTTAACTTTCTACTTTTTCTATCGTATTATTTTGGGAAATCCTTGTTATTAGAATATACATTCTTTAGAAAAAATTGTTTCTTAAGAATATATATATACATGTCTGAATATTTAAACAAAACGACTGATTTTTTTAAAACGAGCTATGGGAATTTATACCAAAACGCCCAAGGCGGCAATTGGATTTCCCTTACAATACTATTAGTAATTGGCGTGATCATATTTTATCTTGTCATTTATTATGGTATGCGGGCAATTAGAAACGTCAATCGCTACCGGAAAGGCTCTCCCTATTTAATTGATGATACCCGAGACGCAAGGCGCCGAATGGTTATTATTCAGGACCCCAATAAACAAGGCTCGATTAATTTATTGCGCAGTTCGAATGAACAAGGCGGAATTGAATTTAGTTATTCGTGCTGGTTGTTTATTGATGATTACAATTATAAATTGGGTCAATGGAAACACGTGTTTCATAAGGGCAACGAGACGAGTTGGCCGTTGCGCGCGCCCGGTGTGTGGCTGCATCCGAATAAAAATGCGATCCGCGTCAACATGAACAGCTACAATAAAATTGCCGAGTATTTGGATGTAGACAACATACCCATCAATAAATGGTTTTGCGTCATCATTGTAATTAAAGGGCAAACCATGGATTGTTTTATTAATGGAAATTTAAGCAAATCACTCACGCTAACGGGTATTCCCAAGCAGAATTACGGAGACGTTTATATCAGCGCTTTTGGTGGATTTTCGGGATATTTATCGCGGTTGCGCTACTTTGATTACGCCTTAAATTACAGCGAAATTGACGGAATTATGAAACTGGGTCCCAGCACCGTTCCTTGCGCGGATACCGGTGAAAAACCGCCTTATTTGACTCCCAATTGGTGGACAAATACCCCAAATTAAATATAAATTTTTAATTTTTTACAAATCGAAAATTTATACCTTATCCAAATGTGTTCTCGCCCGTGTAATAAATGTATAAAAATCCATCTTCATCTTTTTGACTTTGATAAATATTGGAAAGAATTTCAGTAATATTATACAGTTTTTGCTTTTCGCCTATGAACGTGAATATGGCATTCACGGGATTGACGTTAATACGCTTGCGAATGATATGAACGAATTGTCCCAGCACAATATCGTTTGGAATCAAAAATTTCTTTCGATCCATTGCTGGTAAATTGCTGTTTGCCAGTCTCTCAACAATCACGGGAATGCGATCTGGAAACCGCACCAACATTTTTTCACACTCTTGTTTTCTTTGTTCTAATGTGTATCGCTTCTTAAATTCGCTAGGAAAAGACATGTTTCTTATATATTTAAATGTAAAGATATTTTTATATAAAAAAATTGAATTGTACATTTTAAATGCATCCTTTTAGAAATAACTTACTATTAAAGTTAAAACGCTATATTGATATTATAATGTGTCATAAATTGTATCCAGTTGGACAAAAACAAGAACGTTTAGCTAATATTGCGGCAGTTGAAAGCCGTAAATCAACTGGAACTTTTAAATTGGGAGCAATTATTTATCAAGGCAAAAAAAAAATATGTGCCGGATACAACACAAATGATCGCACCACTTATAGAAAAAATATTTGCTGTTCGGTTCATGCGGAAATGGATACGGTGACCCGATTTTTAAACAGCTTTATTAAAATCCATATCACTCGAAATCCGGACAAAATTCGTCGTAAAATGAGTAAATATTCCATTTGCGTTGTGCGCAGCATTATTGGTGAGGACGGAAATTTATGTTTAATGAGCAGTTTACCGTGTCAGGATTGTTTACATAAATTAAAAATGATAGGGTTAAATAAAGTCATTTATTCTGAAAATAAAAATATCAGAGTTGCGCGGTTATCTCAAATTGAACATAATAAATACACCAGCGTTATGAAAAAACCGGGTGTTATACAAATGCTACGACTGGTTCCATTAATACGGTTATAATTTTTTTCAATAAAATTGCTCCAAGCTCGCTCTATTATATTTCAAAATATTCGGGTTCAATTTGCAGCTCATCATACGTATTTGTTAAAATGATTTCAATAGTGTCCATTTCGACATTATCGTCATTATTCTCAACTTCATCCGGATCGACTTCCATGTCCGAAATGCTTTCCTCTTCCTCATCTTCTTCCTCTTCATCCAACGGTTCTTCCTCCCAATTATTTTGAAAGAAATCTAAATAGTATCCTTCTGAAAAATCGATCAATTTATTATCACTTACCAGAAAACATACCAAATCTCCGTAGAATTTTTTATCATGAAGGGGTGCGGGTAAACTATGATTGGAAACCATATCCGCATTTCCTGAACACCAACCGTAAATGTAGATCTGATTGCCGCCGAATTCCCAAACGTGCAATTGTTGTATTTTTCCCTTTCCTTTGTTGTCGATTATTCCCTTTAAAAATTGGAGACTGATTGTTTCTCCCAATTCGAATTTAGAATTCATATTTTTATCTTCTTCCCTTACCTCACCGTCCGGTTTTAAGCATAGAAATAATACCATTTTTGTTTGGCGCTAAGTTTTTTTACAGATATTTGCAATAAAAAATAATCAATTTTTATTGCGAACCACTATACAAATGACCAAAATATGTCTAAAATTTATTAACTACCTTCCTTACCTTACAGAAGCTGCAGCAGCCTGGATATCGCCGGTTCACAATCCATACGAATTGAAATGATTTCATTTAGCTTCTTCAAGTCGGGTTGAACAACAAATTCATCCGTATCCCAAATCGCATAAAATGTATCAGGATCGTAGATTGAAACTCCAACTTTCTCTTCTGCTTTAATTGATGGCGACAGAATTTGTAAAACAGGAAGGGCTAATTCAAGCTGAATTCGCGAACCACACCATTGCGTTCTAGCAAATTTAACCCATCGACGCGGAGTACCCCACCCCATCGCCGATAATAGCTTTACCATAACCCTCTGAACCTCACACGGTAGGAAAAAGAACTCCTTTTCAAACCTTTTCATGGATGTATCATAAATTTCTTCTTCTTTAGACATTCCTTCTTGGCTGATCTGATGCTTATTACAAAAAAATCAATTTATATCAATTTTTTTAATCTAAACTTCAAGCAAAATAAATAACAAAACATGTAAAAAATAATTAATAATTTTCGTAATCATCATCATCCAAAAGACAGACGGATGACTGCTCCTTTAGTTCATTTCGCTTATCTTCTTTCTTTTTTTTCATACTAACCAAATTTTCAGGCAGTCCGTTATTACGAAATAATTTGACATCATTCCAAAATTGCTCCATTTTTGGCAAGGCTTGTTGGAACCACTGACGGTCTCGATAAACCCGAAAACTGCTATATTGTTCCAGTTTCCAGTACACTTCATTAATGTGTGTTTCTTGGTTAATTAATTCGGTGTCATTTAATATGGTTTGTTTCCATTCCATATATTCCAGGGAGGGCCGATTAAATTCGCTGTAAAATCGTTTCACTTTATCGTTATTCCATACTTCTAAAATAAGGCCTTTATATTCCGGACGAGTGGTGTCCTCATCATAATATTCGGGACAAGCGTATTCCTTAAACTTGCTCTCAATAAAATCAAGCGCGTTTAAATTGCAGCATTCCAATTGGAGCTGCGTTTGAACCCAGTATTCGGTTTTTGGAACCCCAATTATTTCGCGCGTGCTTGGATTTTTTATTTCTTTCATAACCCCGTCCTCGTCAATACCGTCCGGACTGGCAGCTAAAAATGTGTGAACCGGATGTTCAATGCTTTCAAACGTGAATATTTGTTTACCGGTTTTTAATTGCGTGATTTGAACTGATAGCGGCTCGTATCGGTGCCCGAGTTCGGACGCAACCCCATTCGTTAACCGGTGAACAAACGGATTAACTTTTCTAGATAATAATCCCTTATTGTTGTTTAAAAATACGCCTTGTGCTTCGCTCGCATTGATGTGGTCATGTCGAAACAAATGCCATTCAAACGAATTCTGAGCTTTAGACTTTGGTAGCTGTTTTAATTTATTCAATTGGCGCCTATCCCGTTCCAGCGACGAATGAAATATAAACCGTCCCTTATTTAAGCGGGGAACGGCTTGGCAAATAATCTGGTCAATAATGGCTGGATGATAATCCTTTTTATGATAAACGGGTTCAATTGTTTCAAGAATGAATTGTTTCCATTCATCCAAAGACCATGCTTGTCCTATTCGGGTATTGTGTGAAATTAGTTCCAAAATATCTGTCTGCATTTTAATATATTTTGTTGCAAATACTTATATCAATTTTTACACCAGCATTTAATAACAAGTATTGTTAAATGCTAATATTTGGAAAAACTTAATTGTTCAACGTGTCTTTCCAAAGGGCAGCGTTGCATCCTTCATCACAGGTGGATGTTTCGAGGAAACGTCTCATTTGATCTCTTGAATCAGCAACGGACGAAGCGTCGGCATTTCTAGCCTGCAATTCGTTGACCTTATTCGCATAATATTTATACTGGCGACAAGCTTTGTTAAGCTGAAACTTCGTGTTGGTAGGAATTAACTGGTTATCTAACGCGTAATTACAATTATCTATTCTTTGCCCGCTCTTCAAACATCGTAAGTAATCATTGCAATTCCCAAATTCACCAATAAACACTTCGGGTGCTTTGCTCACCACCGGTGCTGCGACAACAGGTGCGGCGGATGATTTAGGTCTAAATATGTCAAGAAAGGGGCGTTGTCTTCTGGAAATTTGTCTGCGTTGTTGTTGTCTGCGTTAATTTTGTCTTCGCTGGCTTCTTGAATTTTGTCTTCGCTGGCGTCTAACAGAGGGCATTCTGGTTATATATTATATATAATAAAAAGTAATTATATAAAATAAAAATTAATTTACCTTGGGATTTAAAATCTTCTGGAAATACGACGACGAAGTCTTCGGGACTTGATTGCTTGCTTACGACCTCTCCTACTGTGGCGACGACCCCCGGAAACAACACTTACTTTAAGTGCTGGTTGCAATTTCTCTAGAGTTGTGGACAATTTAGATGCAGCACTCACTGTTTCTAAATTTGATACTTGCGATAGGGTTGTGCAGGATCAACATACTCAATGTCATTTAACTGCATTGAAGCTTGCTCTAATGCTCGCCCTACTCCTTCTTCAGCGGAAGGTTCCAATAGCCCAACAGAATGTACCGCTTTGGATCCTAAAACAGCCACTCTATATGGCACGTATATCTCCCTCGAATCTTCTCGAACTGTTTTACTCATTTGTCTTTCTTCTTCTAAAATTGCATTTATTGTTTGCAAACGTTCCAATAATAATTGTTTGACTGAACGCAGTGTGTCCATAATTATATGTTATTTAAAGAAATTATTATAGAAAAAATTCTTTAAATAAATTTAAAACACTATTTAAGCATAACGTTTAGCATAGTAGTTTCTGAGAAGTCTGACAGCAGTCTTCAGGGAAACGGCACGTCCACCACGTTGAGCGGCTTTGGACGCACGACGACCACGGCGGAGTTTTCTGGAACGACCACCGTTGGCGGGAAGTACTTCCACAACTTGGTCAGAAGCAAGAACTTCTTGAACGGGAAGAACTTCACCGGTGGCTAAAACAGCAACCTCTTCTTGGGGAGCTACCATAACCATGGATTGATCACCACGTCTGGAGCGTCTTCCGCCCATGAGTCTACGAATTTGTCTGGAACGTCTTTGTCTGCGTTGTCTTATAGAAGGCATTGTTTTTTATATACATACATGACATTTTTTTTTTAAAGGTTTAAATAATTAATTTAATTTTTTAGATTTTTTAGATTTTCGCTTAATTTTCCTTATTTTTTCCATATATAATTTATTTGTTCCCTTTACAATCATCCATTTTGGCAATAATTTACCAGTTGTTTTTGAAACACGGGGTTTCCATGTCGCTACCGCACCGTTCGCAAGAACGATTTCACCGGTATTGAAATTAAATGGTTTTTTCCCCCTTTTAGAACGTCTTGTGTTCACTTCGTCTAAAAGATCGCAATATTTTATAGACAATTTTTTACTTCTTTTTTTTCCTTCCATAGTTTTTATATATACTATTTTTTGAAAAAAAATTGATATAGAATTTTAACTAAATAAAATATTATGAGATATTAATATGCCACCTAAGCAAAAAAATATAGACGCAACATCGGTAGTTATAAATGATGCAGATGACACTTCAATGGATTCTGAAGATAAGAAAAATTATAAAAAAATTACCCATATTGAACATGTCCTTTTGCGGCCAAGTACATATGTTGGCTCAATTGAAAAAACAACTGAAGAAATGTATATTTTAGAAAAAAGCAACCCTAGTAATCCAACTATTGTTAAACGTGCAATCGAATTCTGTCCCGGCCTTTTTAAAATATTTGATGAAATCTTGGTCAATGTCACTGACCAAGAAACCCGGCTCGAACAGAAGAAAAAAAATGGAGATACCAACGTAATTTCGGTTTCTACCATTAAAGTTGATATTGAACCCGAGACGGGACGCATTTCAATATTTAACGACGGCGACGGCATCCATATTGTTCGAATTGAAGAGCACAATTGTTATGCTCCGGAATTAATTTTTGGACATTTGTTGACAGGAACGAATTATAATGACACACAGGAACGTATCGTTGGTGGACAAAACGGTTATGGTGCAAAGCTAACCAACATTTTCTCGAAGGAATTTACAATTGAAACTGTCGATAAAACACGCAATTTAAAATATTCGCAAACGTTTAGTTCAAATATGACGCATCGTACTGAACCAAAGATTGTTCCTTACACTGGAAAACCGTACACTCGCATTTCGTTTATTCCCGACTACACTCGATTTGGTTTAGACGGACTCAGCTATGACATGGTATCTCTTCTTGAAAAGAGAGTATATGATGTAGCAGCATGGACCAATAAAACGGTTTCCGTGTTTTTGAATGGGACTAAACTCGATTTCAAAACATTTGATAAATACGTGGATCTGTATATTGGCGATAAAACGGAACACGCTCGAGTGTATCTTGAGTTGGGAGAACGGTGGGAAGTTGTTGCCACGTACAATGATAGCAGCAATTTTGAACAGGTCAGTTTTGTGAACGGTATTCACACATCTCGCGGTGGAAAACATTTGGAATACATTGTTGGTCAAGTACGCGATGGGTTGGTCGAATACATTCGGAAAAAAAAGAAAATTCAAGTGAAGCCGGCAACCATTCGAAATGAATTGTTCATTTTCCTTAAATCCACGATTTCCAATCCCAGTTTTGATAGTCAAACCAAAGAAACACTGACCACACCGCCGTCCAAGTTTGGTAGTACTGCCATCATCGATGAAAAAATGATAGATCGAATCGCAAAGGTTGGAATTATGGAGCGAGTGATGAATGCCGTTGAAAATAAGAATAACAAGGATTTTCAAAAGACCGATGGCAAAAAACAAAACATCATCCGCGGATTGCCAAAACTGCACGATGCCGATCTTGCCGGAACGCGTGAAAGTAAAAAATGTGTGCTTATTCTCACTGAAGGTGATAGCGCTAAATCCAGTGTTTTGTCGGGATTGGGTCCCGAGGGCCGAGATTTGTACGGTGTTTTTCCTCTGCGTGGAAAATTGCTGAATGTGAAGGATACCGACCAAGAAAAAATTATAAATAACGCGGAAATCCAGGCCATTAAGAAAATATTGGCCCTAAAATCGGGGGTGGACTATTCCATCGATACACCTGACGAGGAATGGGAATTACGATACGGAAAAATAATGATTTTATGCGATAGTGATGTTGATGGAAGTCATATTAAGGGACTGCTCATGAATTTCTTCCATAGTTTTTGGCCCAGTCTTTTGCGGGCGGGCTTTGTTATTACAATGCTTACCCCGATTGTCAAAGTATTCAAATGCAAAACATCACAAGCCTTTTACAATTTGGGTGATTACAAAAATTGGAAAGAAATTACACCTGACAATCACACGTATGAAATTAAATACTATAAAGGTTTGGGAACCAGCAGCGCCGCCGAATTCAAAGAATATTTTAAAGACATGAAGGTGCTGAATTATGAATGGACGGATCGCAGCAATGACGCGATTGATTTGGCATTTAATAAAAAACGATCAGACGATCGAAAGAAGTGGTTGGAAGGGTATGACATATTCAATGTGCTTGATTACACGAATACTACCGTTCCCTATGAAGATTTTATTGATAAGGACTTGATCCACTTTTCAAATTATGACAATATTCGCAGTATTCCAAACATGTGCGATGGTTTGAAACCGTCTCAACGAAAAATATTGTACAGCGCATTTAAAAGAAATCTGACCAAAGAAATAAAGGTTGCGCAGTTTGCGGGATATGTCAGTGAACACGCGGCATACCATCACGGTGAGGCGTCCCTCCAGGGAACAATTACCGCAATGGCGCAAAATTTTATTGGGTCGAATAATATTTCCTTATTTGTTCCTAATGGTGCATTTGGAACACGCCTCATGATGGGTAAAGACGCTGCAAGCGCAAGGTACATTTTTACGCAACTGCATCCAATTACCAGTTTGATTTATCGACCAGAAGATTTACCGATTATGGATTATTTGAATGATGACGGTTTCCGCATTGAACCGGCATTTTACATGCCCATCATTCCAATGATTTTAGTGAATGGATCAACCGGCATCGGAACGGGATATTCGACCGACATTCCTTCGCATAATCCGAGGGATATTATTCAGCAGATCCAAAATTTGTTGGATGATAAATCAATGACCGTCATTAAACCGTGGTACTGTGGTTTCAAAGGACAGATATATAAACCTTCTCTGGATGCGCAATATGTCACCAAGGGAAATTATACGATTGTGGATGCAACAACAATTGAAATAACCGAAATACCGGTTGGAATATCAACTGAAAAATACAAAGAATTTTTAGAAGAGCACGTAATTGACAAATCAAATCCGCAGAAAAAACAATTTATTAAAAGTTATCGAGAAAATTGCGTTGATAATCTTATCAATTTCATTGTCAAGCTGGAAAAATCCACAATGGAAGATCTGGAAAGCGATCCAGCCGAATTAGAAAAAGCATTTCGCTTGGTTGACGGATCAAAAACATCTTACACAAATATGCACCTGTATGACAGCGATATACACATTTATAAGTATAATGGACCCTATGATATAATTATGGAGTTTTACGAATTGCGTTTAGGGTATTACCAAAAGAGGAAAGATTATCAACTGGGCGCTTTGAAAAATGAGTTGGACTTGTTGAAAGAAAAATACCGGTTCATTAGCATGATTGTTAATAACGAAATGGATGTGCGCGGAAAATCCAAACTTGCAGTTGAAACCATGCTGGAAGAAAACGACTTTTTAAAATTGGCGAGCACTGCTGGAAAAGAAACGGGATACGATTATTTGGTTCAAATGCCGATTTATTCACAGACCAAGGAGAAATTGGACGAACTAAAAGAAAAGTTGGATAAAAAACAAACCGAGTACGACCAGTTATTAGGAAAGGGAATCAAAGACATTTGGCGACATGAATTGGACGAATTATTGATTGAAGTAAATAAGTATTATAAAGATTACGATTTGATGCTTCAAGGAGAACAAGTATCATTTCGCAAAGGAAAATCCAAACCCAAAAAAAAATAAATTATTGATTGAAACCCAGTTTTTTTAACACGGTCATAATGTGTTTAATTTGTTGTTCTTGTGCATTAACTTTATTATTAAGATGATTTATTGTTTCTATCATATTTTGCATTTGCTCTTCTTTTTTTATTTCATTTGAATCAGCCAACAATTTAAATGAAGTTTTAAGTGAATTTTTATCTAATTCTTCTAATTTCGTGGTAAAAGAATCGACCTTGTGATTCAAATGTGAAATAATAAATAATAATTGTTCCTTTGTATAAAATGGGACTTGGGGATTTATGCTATAAACAGATTTATCTCTAAAATTGGGCACGAATTTGCTTATCCATTCATATACATGCGATAATCTTATAAAAAAATGTTTTTGTCCCTCCACGTGAGAGAACATTCCAACTACACGATTTTTTGATAAAAGTAATGCGCCTCTGACCACATTAAGCAGATTATCTACAATAAAAAATTGAACTGTAATTTTTTCAACCGTCAGCCAATTTTCAGTTCCATTTTCGTCCAAACATGCATATTTATTAGAATGTTGTTCACAGCTTAGAAACTGGTCGGGTGTAATTAAATCAATAACCTTTAAATTGTCTAAATATTCGTCATGAAGCGTTTTTATTACGACTAAATCAGAATCGACTGCTTTATTCACTTCTATTATATGTAATTCCAACTTTGGATGAATCCAAATCTTATACAGCTCGTTATACAGCTTGATTTGTAAAATAGTAGACTGATTTAAAAAACCAATAAAATAATCATTGCCTAAATAACTAAAAGTACCAAGACTTACCGTTGGTTCTTTTTTATAAAAAAGCGAATTTTTTGAAAACGAGGGAACTAATCCATTTTCAAATGGAATTGATTTTTCTGATTCGGTAGATTGATAGGATTCAAGCACATCCTTTTTTAAAAATTTATCAAAACTATCTGATATATTCTCAGGATTTTTTTTTTTAGTATTTAGTAGGAACATTATATTATCAAATGAAGATTATTTTAATATAAAAATTGATTATATTATTAAAATTAATAAATTTTAGATTGAATGGACTCGGATTTAAACTGGATTGAAAACTATATTAATAGCCTTCATAGGGGCGACCGTAAACCAGAAATGGAAACTGAAGTTGTGCCTCCGCCTCCTCCTCCGCAAAAAGAAAATCCCAAAATATCATTAGACGTTTCCATTTTACAACAACGAATCGACAGTGTTAGTGTAATAAAATATTATAAAGATCTGAAAAATGATCGGTTAAAGTTGAATGATAAAATTACAATTGTCAATGAAGATCAATTGTTTCAAAACATGACGGCTCATGACGAAAGCAAACCCTGGAATAAACAGGATAGATACACTAAAATTAAAAGAATTAATCTATTTATTAATAAATTAATACAAAAGAATCCAGAGCTTGATAAAAAAATAATATCAGCTGAATTAATTGAAATGCTCGATAGCAAAAAAATCAATAAAAAAAATACGGATTTTGATCCGGAAAATAATATTATTAAAATGGGCAATTATAGTCTCACATCCACTTAGGGTTTACCGTTTAACTCTTTCTGAAGAACCGTATACGCGTCCTTAATCTGTTGAAGTGAGGCTTTGCATGTATTTTTTATTGATTTGAAATTAGTATATGCCAATAAGATAAAAACCACCGCATAGATCATAATCCATTTATAAACAATTGTAGCTAATTCACCGTCTGCCTTAAATAAACTATAAAAGGGTTCTAAAATTGTAGGAAAATAGTCTAGTGCGAACATCCATACTACCAAAATTATAAATACCAGGAATGAATTTGATATCGCATTCCATAAATTCGTTTTATCGCACGATTCTTTCGTAGCAGTCATATGAACCCCTAGAAATATTATGGAAATTATAAATGAAATGATAATATATATCAGTATTTCTTTGGGTAATAATAATGTGTAATCGAATAAACTAAAAATTGCAGGAATAATTAATAACAAGAACGGAATAACAACAGATAAAATAACTGAATATATTTGAGACATTATATATTTGTAAAAAGATTTATATTTTTATAATATATGGATAAACCTAATCTAATTGATCCGGTAGGTTTTGGGTATATAAAAAAAACAATAACCGGTCAGATATCTTCACCAAATAAAATCGGGGGACCATTTGACTTTTTAATGAATATAACCAAGATGTATTGGTTTTTTTTTATAACATTCTTTATTACCATTTTTTTATTTTTATTTTGGAGATACAAGGAAAAAAATACGGAAAAAAAAACTCAAAACATTGATCAATTTATTGGTTCGGTTAATAATTATTTATATGTTTCGGGTTCAGATGAATTGATATAAATTCTATTAATATCAATATATGATCATTAGCGGATTAGATAATGATATTGAGTTTATTCTGCATGAAGGCAATTTTACGATAGACGAATGTTTGGATTTAATCCCGGCATCGGACAAAAAAACGATCTTAAAAGAATGCAATCGTCAGTCAGCAGCAGCTAAATTAGAATCCAAAAAAGACAGGATTCAATCTATTTTTTATCAGCCATTGCAATTTGTAAAACATGCACACCACGCAAATAAAGGTTTAATACAGTCCATTGATGAATTTAAAAAATTAATCGTTGTGGTAATTGCAGAAACAGTAAGTTTATACCATCCCGATACCAATTTTTTTTATGAAATGCCATTCAAACCAACCATCACACATTCCATGGAAATGGAAGATATTGAAACATTACTTGCAGATAATATGACGTTTATTTTTAATAAATTGGAAAAACCAATTATTCCTTGCGCATTGCTCTCAATTGAAGGGGTTGAATATTTTTAAAATTTTATTATATTATTATATATGACAACAATAAATATCATAAGTCAAATAAATAATGTTTTCCCGATTGATTACATTGATTTAGATGAGTTAATTCATCTGATTGATATTCTTTCGGAAAAAACAATCGGTTTACTAAAACACAATAAAGCGCTTACCGAAAAGGATAAATTAACTATTGAAAGTTGGAAAAAATTAGCAGAAGCTGATAAATTAGAAGAAATTGTTTTAAATTCAAAGGAAGCAAAAATTGCGCTTGCTGAAATTTTGCCAGAGTTTTTAAGCGGTATTTTAAAAAAAAAAATCGCATTAAATGATGAAGGTCATTATCAGCTTTTAAATCAAAATACATTTTACTATTTATATCTTTTTCAAGATTACTTTCCTTTGATAGATAGAACAAGCCCCGTGAAAATAAAAGAATTTATTCAAAATAAAAAAGAATTTATTAAATATTGCTTAGGACTTGCAATCTTTGATAGAAATGACACGGAACGGACAATTGAAAATAAATATGATACCAAATTTATGAATTTTTTTAATCAATTCGTTGTAGCCATGGAGGAGATGCTTAATTGCAATATCGTTGCGATAAGTCCGCAATTATTCCTTCAGAAAAAAAGCACAATTTACAAAAGCAGTTTACCTGAAAGACGGTTTTTAACAGATAGACCAACTTATATTTTATATTATGACAATGATGAATGGTATTCCGTAATTTATATTAAGAAAGGTGAAAAAGAAAAAACATATGATGATTTGAAAACACCATTTAGTAATATGCGTTTAAAAAAACTAATTTCATTGGAATATGAACAAGAAAATTTAGAAACATTAATCGTACAATATGAACCAACCGATATAGGCAAACAATTGCCCATTATTAAGATCTCAATTCAAAATAAGGAAATAAAATTATTGGTTGGTTGTACCAACAATTTATATCTATATGGCGATAGTGCCATAGTGCAAGATAGCAATGTAATAGTTGGGAAATTAGATGTAATTAGTACGGATAAAAAAATTGGAAAAGCGAATATTCGATGGGTTGCTGGATTTCAAGATTTGATGGGGCTTAAATAATTTTATTAGTTAATCATATATAATGAAAAAAAGTAAAAGAATTTTAAAAAAACGAATCAGTAGGAAACGTATCATGAAAGGTGGATTAGCCGAATATCCTGGGTCATTACAAACCGCTGCTGAATTGGCTCAATTTGGACCCCTTCCGGGTAATACCTGGGCTTCCGGTCTTGGACGTAATGCCGGAATAAATGATCAAATGTCAGCTGATACTGGTGGGTATTATTTAGTTGGTAGTGGATTTAATCGCCGGCGATTTTAATTCATTCTTTTTAAAAATATTTATAAAAAGAATAGAAATAAAAAAAACACAGAAAAAAATATAAATGTACACTATAAATATCAAAATACACTAATAAAACAATTAACAAAAAAATTACACTTAAATATAATGACACTTGAAATTGGGAAAAAATTTTCAGGAAAGTTTATTGAAAAACAAACAATTACTTCTCAGTATAAGAACGATAGGATAAAAATAAAAAATGTAAGTCTTATCGTTGAAATTATTAAGCTTGAACATACTAATAACACGTATCAAATAAATTATGTCGATTCCGAATCTAAAATGTTAGGCAGTTTAAGCAATAATCAACTTATTTGCTTACAAAATGATATATATCATACATTTCAATTCGTCGATGATGAGCTCATTCATATTTTTGTCGGTGGAATCGAAAAACAAGTTTCTGGGACAGGCGTTTTAAAAGATAAAGATGCTCCTGCACCTGCTCCAGCTCCAGCACCAGCCCCTGCACCTGCACCAGCCCCTGCCCCAGCACCTGCTCCTGCTCCTGCACCTGCACCTGCACCAGCTCCAGCTCCAGCCCCAGCCCCAGCACCAGCACCAGCTCCAGCTCCAGCTCCTGCACCTGCTCCTGCTCCAGCTCCTGCACCTGCTCCTGCTCCTGCACCTGCTCCTGCACCAGCTCCAGCTCCAGCCCCAGCCCCAGCACCAGCACCAGCTCCAGCTCCAGCTCCTGCACCTGCTCCTGCTCCAGCTCCTGCACCTGCTCCTGCTCCAGCACCAGCCCCTGCTCCAGCTCCAGCTCCAGCCCCAGCTCCAGCCCCTGCTCCTGCACCCGCTCCTGCACCCGCTCCTGCTCCAGCCCCTGCACCTGCACCCGCTCCTGCTCCAGCTCCTGCACCTGCTCCTGCTCCTGCACCTGCACCTGCACCAGCTCCAGCTCCAGCCCCAGCCCCAGCACCAGCACCAGCTCCAGCTCCAGCTCCTGCACCTGCTCCTGCTCCAGCTCCTGC